>Ga0180007_10000155_pt1 | contig 125673 bp, 137 predicted proteins | sample MM_PC_MetaG_FD_121122 | JGI IMG/M metagenome (GOLD analysis project Ga0180007, IMG submission 121122) | Groundwater microbial communities from the Aspo Hard Rock Laboratory (HRL) deep subsurface site, Sweden - MM_PC_MetaG | ecosystem: Environmental > Aquatic > Deep subsurface > Groundwater... | reverse complement strand
TTTCATTTCTATCATTTTTATTTAAATGAGCAAACTTCTTTCTTTTTTTTCATTATACTATTTTATTTAATTAAAATCCTAATTTTATTTTACAAGTGTTCGGTTTCAAATGCGAATCTAGGTATTAAATGACCGCTATCCTAGCAAGACAGTAAGCCAATATTAAAGGGGTGCAAAAAACCAAAGGAGGAAATCATGAAAGAATATGCTATTATCTTGTTCGCTTTCGCAATGCTCGTCTACTTTCTTCGAAGACTGACAACTAACAGTCGTCTCCGAAATATCACTTCGAAAAAACTTGTAGGTAGGAATTTCTCGTTACGTCTGACCTACAACACCTTGTTGTATACCGGAACAAACAGAAACAGTCAAATGGCGGGGGAACACCAAAAACTTGGCAGCATATTGAAAGGCAAGTTTCTCGGTGCGGGTGCCAATATAAAAAATTGGGTGGTAATATCTAAAATATGCGAAGGGCATCGCAGGATCCAAAAAGATGGATATTTACTTGACATAGGGATTTTCTACTACGATGAAAAAGAACGGGTCTGGAAGATACATGCTTGTGTATATTCAGATAAAGATTCCGTCTATCCTCTCTTCTGGATAAGGATGGTTTCTCACCGCAGCCTGGATAAGGCTGCCAATATACTACTCTGCAAAATAGCAAAGGAGCTTCCTGAAAACACAGAAATAGCAAAAGCAACAAGCACGGCTAATCTCTGCCTTTGCTAAGTGAGTTTCATTATACTCAAATCGAAATAACTTGCGCGTTTTCAAGAAAGAAAGCGCGCATTTTTCTTTAGAACTTTTCCACTAAATTTCCACTTTACAAATACTTTTTATTCCATTAAGATATATAAGCTTTTTTAAAAGTTAATTACCAATGGAGGGAAAAGTTGTACTTGTACAAAAAGGGAGGAGATAGAACGATGTCTCGTTATGGTGAATTAAGATTAATATCGTGTCAGTCGGCAACAAATTTCGCAGCTCTGGTTGCAAAGGAACTTGAAACCTCACTTGTCAAAACTCAAGTGGTTACTTTCAGTAATCAAAATGTCCAACCCGAGATTATGGAAAATATCTCTGGCAGTGATGCTTACATATTTATGCAACACAGCGATAATCTCGGAAACGCCATACTGGAAATGCTGGCAATGATTGACGCTGCTAAATATGCCAGCAATGCTAATCGCGTTACAATTGTTGTACCGTACTTTCCTTATGCACGTTCCGACAAAAAGGAAGGACGTCGAATCAGTGAAATGGCCGGATTGATTAAAGCCTTTATGAGAGAGGCTGGTGCTGACAGAGTTCTCACCATGGACCCTCATAGCAACACTATCGAGGTCGCTCACAAAAATCTACAAGTGGACGCGTTAACCGCAACACGCATTTTGGCCGAACATATTGTCGGAGAAGAAAAGGACGGTTTCGTTTTTGTAGCACCAGACGTCGGCGCAGCCAAATATGTCAAAAAACATACAAAAGGCATGGGTATCCCATGGGCAATTCTCAACAAAGACAGAAAAGACGATACTGAAACCGCTGAAATGGGTGACGAGATCATGGGCAATGTCCGAGATAAAAAAGCATTCATCTTTGACGATGAAGCCCTGTCTGGTAGTACCTTAATTGAAGGTGTCGATGTATTGCTTCGAAACGGAGCAATCGAGGTCAGTGCCGCAACCACCCACGGTTTCCTTACCAAAAATGGTCCTGATTTGATTCAAGACTCTCCGTTGCAGAAACTCTATATAACAGACACAATACCGCTACCATCACAAAAAGAAAGGGGGAAAATCGAAGTGGTTTCTGTTGTACAACTTTTCGCCCAAGCTATAAAGGTTCGTCATAACGATGAATCCTTCCACGCAATGCGTGATCGACACTAACGATCAATAAACACAAAACAACCGCGCGCATCCAAAACCAATTCGGGTGCGCGCATTTTCACATATTGACAAACTTATTCTGATTTGATAAATTATAGATATGCAATACACTGCTTTAAACTTAAAGAATAAGAAATCTCCCGCTTAGTCTGGGTTGGTTTCTTTTTTCTAAAGTTTAAAAGCAACAACAAATCTGCCCAGACGGCAGGTTTTTTTGTATGCAAAAATAATGGATCTTTAACAAAAGGGGATGATTGACTAAAACTGATTTTAGTGATAAGGTCGTATTTACAAAGTGAGGATTCAAAAAAGTTTGACTAGAATATATTGTAAACCGTCTCAGTAGAGACAAGGGAGGAAAATATGTTTACTGGCTCAATGGTAGCACTGGCAACACCATTTAAGAACGGTGAAGTCGACGAAGAAAGAATTCCCGGTTTGGTAGAACACCAACTCAAAAATGGCACTGATGTAATCTGCCCATGTGGTTGTACTGGGGAGGCTGCAACCTTAACCCACGATGAACAGATTCGAATCATCGAACGCGTAGTCGAGGTGGTTGCCGGACGGGTAAAAGTTGTTGCCGGTACAGGCTCCAACAGCACGTCAGAAGCTATAAAACTCACAAAACTGGCAAAAAAAGCCGGAGCAGATGGTGCGCTTATGATAACACCGTATTACAACAAGCCCACTCAAAATGGCCTTCGACTTCACTACGAGAAAATTGCAGCATCCGTTGACTTGCCAATAATGTTGTACAATGTTCCGAGCCGCACCGGCGTAAACATGCTTCCTGACACTGTGGCAAAACTCTCCAAAATCGATAACATCGTTGCCATAAAGGAAGCCAGCGGAAGTGTGGACCAGGCAGAAGCCATATTGAGCATGTGCGATATCACTGTTGTTTCTGGTGATGACAAACTGATCTTACCTATGATGGCACTCGGCGCCAAAGGTGTTGTCAGTGTAGCAGCGAATGTTGTACCAGAGGCGATTGCGTACCTCGTCGAACTGATCAAAAACAGCGACATGAAAACAGCCAGAAAGTTACACTACATCCTATTACCTCTGTTCAATATTCTGTTCTGTGAAACAAATCCCATCCCGGTGAAGTTTGCTCTATCACTACTGGAATTAATTCAAAATGAACTACGGAGGCCTCTAACACCGCTCGAAGAATCCCACAGAGTGGATGTTGAAGTGACCCTTAGAACCTTCTATGTCAATATCGATACGGAACCGTTCCCGTCGTTCGCGATGAATGCACATTTGGCAGCATATGCGAGAAGAAAAATAATGGGATTGTAAAAAAATCCACCCTAGCTCGTAAGCATTCACACAACAACCCCGCCCGCCCATCTCGGACGAGCGGGGTTTCTTTTTTTTGTTATAGATGACGGCGACCCATCAAGGGTCGCCTACGCGATTTAATATTTTTTTTCGTAGCGGAACCTTTACAATTCCACTTCCACGGTAGGCGACATTGGCCAATGTCGCCTGCGAAGAGAGGACAGAGAGGTGTCAAAATGCTATAATTACTACATGGCAAAGAAACAAAAATTTGTAATAATTGATCCCGTAGAATCCCTCACCGTGTTCGGGATTTACGGGACAGGCGGCAACGCAAATTATGTCTACTAAAAAATCAAAATTTATCATAATAGACGGCAATGCCTTAATCCACCGCGCATTTCATGCGCTCCCACCCTTAACTAATAAAAAGGGCGAGCTTACTAATGCAGTTTATGGTTTTACCACCATCTTACTTAAAGTTTTAAAAGATCTTAAACCAACTCATTTGGCTGTTACCTTTGACTTAGCTACTCCGACGTTTAGACACAAAGAATACAAAGAATACAAAGCAACGCGTATTAAACAACCAGACGAGCTGTACGAACAAATCCCTAAAGTAAAAGAAGTAGTAAGAGCTTTTAATATTCCTATTTACGAAAAAGAAGGTTTTGAGGCAGATGACGTGATAGCAACTGTTGTCAAAGACAAAACTCTCAAAGGCATCCATAAAACTATAGTAACAGGCGATTTAGACGCCTTACAATTAGTTAATACAGAAACCGATGTCTTTACTCTGCACAAAGGTATGTCTGACACAATTACTTATGATACTCAAGCGGTAAAGGAAAAATACAAAGGTCTTTTGCCAAACCAAATGGTAGACTACAAAGCCATAGTTGGAGATAAATCAGATAACATAATTGGAGTCAAGGGTTTAGGAGAGGTGACTGCAATCAATCTTTTAAATGAGTTTAAAACTCTAGAAAACATTTACAAAAACATTGATTCAAAAAAAATCAAAGACAAGGCGCGTACATTATTTAAAGAGCAAGAAAAAGATGCTATGGAATCTAAAAGATTAGTGACTTTGGTGGAAGATGTACCAATAGGATTTGATCTAGAAAAAACCATCGTTTCTGGTTATGATCAAGAAAAAGTTATTGAGCTTTTCCAAGAACTTGGTTTTAAATCTTTGATGGCCAGACTTTCCTCGGTCTTTGGCACGAAAGCTCCAGCCCAAGGACAACTTGACCTTCACGAAACCCACCGACCTTCGTCCCGAGCTCAGGTCGAGGGAAGACGTCCCGCCGAGGCAGGTGACTTTAAGTATACATTGATCGACACTGCCGATAAGTTCAAAATCTTCCTAGCACAACTTTCTGAACAAACAGCTTTTGCAGTAGATACCGAAACTAACGAGCTAGATCCATTTTTTGGTGAACTTTTAGGCATTAGCTTTTGTTGGAAAGACGAAGAAGCTTTTTTTGTTATTCCCAAAGCTTACGAAAAACAAAAGGATGATTTAGCTAAAATATTTGCCGACGAAAACATAAAAAAGTACGGACATAATATCAAATATGATTTAGAAGTTTTAAACTCAGCTGGATTTGATTTGAAAGGAATTAATTTTGATACCATGATTGCATCGTACTTGATAAGCCCAGGAAGTCGGGGACACTCACTTGATAATGTTGTCTTTACCGAATTTGGACATCAGATGATTAGTTTTAATGATTTACTTGGCAAAAAAGTTCCAAAGAAAACCAAAGGTAAACTTGGAATTGACGAGGTACCGCTTTCTAAACTTTCTGATTATTCTTGCGAAGATGCCGATTTTACCTTTAGACTCGTCGCGCCTCTAAAAAAACAGCTTAAAAAAAATCAATTGATTGCGCTGTTAGAAAAAATTGAACTCCCCTTAATTCCTGTTTTAGCTAAGATAGAAAAAAATGGTGTTATGATTGATTCAAAATTCTTAAATAAACTTTCTACAGAAACTGGAAATGATATTACAAAACTTCAAAAACAAATATACAAGCTCGCCGGGTCAGAATTTAACATTGCATCTCCGCTTCAACTAAAAAAAGTTTTGTTCGAAGACTTAAAAATTTCAACAGATGGTTTAAGCAAAACCAAAACAGGCGTTTCTACAGCTGCAGCAGAACTAGAAAAAATGAAAGGCAAGCATCCTATCATTGATTTAATCTCACAAATTCGAGAACTATCAAAACTAAAATCAACTTATCTAGATGCGCTACCAAAATTGGTCAGTAAATTTGATAAACGAGTACACACAAGCTACAACCAAACTATTACTGCTACGGGAAGACTTTCTTCTTCTGACCCAAATCTACAAAATATTCCAATTAGAACAGATATTGGGCAACGTATAAGAAAAGCATTTATTGCACCCAAGGGTTATAAAATAATAGCTGCTGATTACTCCCAAATTGAACTTAGAGTGATTGCCTCAATTGCTAATGACACAAAAATGCTTGAATCTTTCAAAAAAGGCGAGGATATTCACACCAGAACGGCTGCGGAAATTTACGATGTTTCATTGGACAAAGTTGACAAGAAAATGCGTAGACATGCAAAAACCATCAACTTCGGGATTATTTACGGCATGGGAGCATATGGCTTAGCGCGCGGTGCTGATATATCCATTGATGAAGCACAAAATTTTATCGACACTTACTTTACACTGCACAACAAAATCTGGAACTACATGGAAGATACCAAAAAACAAGCTAGAAAAATTGGCTATGTAGAAACACTTTTTGGACGTAAGCGGTATTTACCAGAGATTGAATCAGGTATGCAACAAGTCCGCGCAGGTGCAGAACGTGCAGCCATCAACCATCCTATCCAGGGCACAGCTGCAGATTTGATGAAACTAGCCATGATAAAAATTAGTAATCAGTTATCAGCAATCAGTAATCAGTCAAAAATGATTATGCAGGTTCATGATGAACTGGTTTTTGAAGTACCAGAAAAAGATGTAGAGAAAGTAGCGAAATTTATCGAAACTACGATGAATAATATTTACAAACTACGCACTTCAATACAAACTGATGTAGAAGTAGGTGATAACTGGGGAGAATTAAAAAATATATAAAAAAACAAAATAACATTCTTAGGTAGGCGACATTAGCCAATGTCGCCTGCGTTGTTATAAAAATGACTTTCTGCTAAAATATATAAGCTATGTTTATCTTTTTATACGGCCCAGATACTTTTCGAAGCCGTGAAAAACTAACAGAACTCAAAAAAAAGTTTATCTCCACAGTAGATAAGTCTGCTTTGAATTTAGAAACACTTGATGGAGTAAAACTTGATCTGAATAAATTTAGAGGCGCTGTTTTAGCAGAAGCTTTTTTAGCTAAAAAAAGAATGGTAGTGGTAGAAAATATTTTTTTAAAACCATTGAAAAAAAATAGTCACGAAGTTTTAAAAACATTAAGTGAAATTAAAAACGAAAATATTATAGTATTTTGGGATGGAGATGTTGGTGCAAAAAAACTTAAAGATAGTAGTGCAGTACTTTTTGCCAAACTGGAAAAAGAAAGGTATTCTCAGAAATTTGATTTATTAAACGAAGCCCAGCTTCGCAAATGGGTAAACTCTAAAATAAAAACAGAAAAAGGCGAAATTGATATCATCGCAGTTAACATGCTAGTCAACTGGGTAGGGGATGATTTGTGGCAAATGAATTCAGAAATAGATAAACTACTTGCTTATTGCAAAAATAGAAAAATTGATGCACAAGCAGTAGAGATGATGACCAAAAATAAACTAGAAGAAAATATTTTTGAACTTACTGATGCTTTGGGCCAAAAAAACAAAGCACGCGCCTTAAAACTAATTTCCGATCAACTTGAATCTGGAACACCAGAAACTGTTCTTCTTTCAAAAATTACTTGGCAATTTAAAAATTTACTTCAAGTAAAAAGTTTGGCAGATAACGAACCAGCCAACGCCTCTTACAAAATCGCCAAGGAGTTGGGGCTACATCCTTTTGTTGTTAAAAAAAGTTTAGGTCAGGTAAGAAACTTCTCTTTAGACGAATTAAAAAAAATCTACCGACAATTACTTGCGATAGACTTTTCTATCAAAACTAGTGCTACTTCTGCAAAAACTTTATTTGATTTGCTAGTTGCTAAGTATTAGTTTATACCACTGTCATTGCGAGAACCGAAGGGACGAAGCAATCTCCTAAAGGATTGTCCGCTAGAGGCTTGCGCCAGAGGCGCATCAGCCTCTGGCATGACTTCACTCTGTTAGCAATGACAAAATTATTTTGTAGGCTTATTCAAAAGCTTAGCTAAACTCGACTTCTTGCGAGCTGCTGTGTTCTTTTTCATAATTCCGTGCTGTAATGCTTTATCAATTGCTTTTTGAGCTTTTTGCACAAAGCCTTTGGCTTCATCTGTTTTCTTTGCTTCTATAGCTTTTTTTGCCTTCTTTACTAAATAGGCGATGTTGTCTTTATCGGCCTTATTTTTTTTGGTTCTCTTTTTAGTTTGTCGTAAATCTTTAAAAGCTGCTTTTTTTATTGGCATACCCAGTAGTAGTCCCGTAAATGGGATTTAATTTATTAATTACTTATAATAGCTTTATATTTATTTTATGTCCGATGGTGATTAAAATTTTACGGGATCACTGCTGGGCATAAGTTATGTGTTTGATTTAATGATAATGAAGATAAGATAGCATGAATGTAGTAGTTGGTCAAGTGAGAAAATTGTAAGCGAGTTATATTGTAGGCGAAGTATAAAGTAATTATTAATACGATTAAGACAGTTAATATGATATTTGGAAATCACGTGTACGTATTAGCTGTATCAACCTATCAACAGTATTAACTAAACCATAACTCCAATCTCTCTAATCAACTATGTAACTGCTAAGCTTTGCTACATTGACAACTCACGCATATCCACGCTATTATACATGCGTAATAATTAATCTCAAATTATGACCCGGTAGTGAAATTTAATCAGTTTCTCTTTATTATCGGGGATGAATAAAAAATTTAATACTATATAATTACATAAATATTAATTATTAAATTTTCACTACTGCGTATGAAAAATCCAATATTTAAAGACGAAGAAAAAGAATTTAAAAAAGACGACATCGAAACAATTATCGGCCCTTCGGTAAAAGTCGAGGGTGATTTTGTAGCTAATGGTGATGTTGTGGTAGAAGGTATTGTCTCGGGTAATTTAAAGACAGAAGCTAACCTAAAAATTGGCCCGCAGGCAAAAATTTTTGCAAATGTACGCGCAGGCACAGCACAAATTTCTGGTGAAGTACAAGGTAATGTTAAGGTTTCGGATAGACTTGAACTCCACAGTACTGCTAGGGTATTTGGTGATATAAAAACCAAAATTTTGGTAGTTGCAGAAGGCGCATCAATTGACGGGAAATGTCATTGTGGATCAGAACGAAAATCAAAACTAGATAAACTTGAACCAGAAAAACCTGAAAAAAAAGAAAAGGCACTACCTATTTTAAGCCCAACCAAAAAGACTAATAAATAATTTCCAAGTAACAGGTATCAAGGTACAAGGTACAATTACGTGCACTTGTTACTTGTACCCTGATACTTGATGACCTAATATGTATCTCTACTTATACGATAATTTTTTAAATAATCCAAAGTTTTCTAATAAGCTAGCGCGTATTGAAACACGTCTAACTGATTTGGGTATTGGTGGCAAAATTGCTAGACTTTCGCCACTAAAGAATTTAAAAGAGCTGGTAGAAGACGAGATTAGGGGAGGAGTAAAAACAGTAACTGTGGTAGGAAACGACAAAACTTTGTCTGAGGTTATAAATGTTGTGGCTGATTCAAAAGTAGTCATCGGCTATATTCCAATTGGTACTAACAATATCATAGCGAAAATTCTAGGACTACCTTCCGATGAAGCTGCCTGCGAAGTAATATCTGCAAGAAAGATTGAAAAGATTGATCTTGGCAAAATAAACGGTAGTTATTTCTTGGGCAATTTAAAAGTTTCCCAAGGCCCTGTTACTTTGGAATGCGAAGAAAAATATCATGTTGATATAAACAAATCTTCGCTTCAAATAAATATCTGTAATTTACGCCCATCCTTTGCTACAGCAGAAAACTATTCACGTAAATATTTTAATCCGCAGGATGGGATGCTAGAAGCTCTAATTTCGGCAACTACAACAACAAAAAGACTATTTTCAACATTCTCAAAAAAAGAAGAAAAAGACAGCATATTTTCCTGCAAAAAACTTTCTATCAGAAGCAAAAAATCTATACCAGTAGTAGCAGACGATCAAAAAATTTTAAAAACACCAGTCAAGATAGAAATAGTTCCTAAAAAGATAAAAGTAATTGTGGGCAAGGATAGAATGTTCTAAATCATGTAACATGTAGCATGGAACAAGAGCCTAATAGGGCTTTTTTTAATTTTTTTAAATTGCACCCTTGACTTATACAAATAATTATGATAAATTCGATAATCAAGATTTATTTGATAAATTGAGAATACCGTCAAAGAAAGCCACAAAAAAACAAAGGAGGGGAAGAACATTGACAGACGAAAAGAAAAAAAAAGATGTACTGCGGACTTTGCTTGACCACATTGTTAAACAAAGTACAAAGCTTGCTCACCTACAGAAAGACTATCCCTATGCCAACACCATGTACCAAAATTCAGCAATCCAGTGCCTCACCATAGTGCTCGATGAATCAGATTTAGAGAGCTCCGAGCTAGCTCTTGTCATCGAAAAACTTGAGGAGGCCAAAACTGCGTTGCCGAAAAATGCACAAAGCCATCTCAGAGTCTTTGATTTTATAATTTCTAAAGCGAACGAGCAAAAAGCTTCTCCGCCAGAAGAAAAATTCCTGCCGCCGCATCATGTACTGTGGAATTTCATATCCTCAATGACAGAATTTGTGGGAGCATGCCTTTATTCGTCAGCAGAAGAGAGGGCAAAGGAGGTTATACTCATCATTACCGCCTACTCCACTGCTCTACAAAAAATGGATATTCCACCTGACGCTGTTCCCGGATTATTGGATAAGGCAAAGGCGCTTGTTGAAGAAGTCAACAGCGATGTCAGATACACTGTTCCTTACAACGGACGAGTGCTTACCACACTCGCACTACTGTGCGATAAACTCCAACAACGCCTTGCAAACTAACTGTTTCCACAAGAGATAGTAATATACAAACCAAAAGGAGGAAACACAGGATGGATGAAAAAGAAAAGATTGAACTGCCACCGGCGCATATAATTTTGATGACAGAAATTAGAACAAGTCTCTGCCTTCTCGGAGAAATGGTCCAGAACGATCTGGAAAAACTCAAACCGCCGATACTCAAGGCAACCCACCAGGATGTTGGTGAGTGGGTAAGCGCTATCTTGTTAACACAACAAGAGCTGGCCAAACTTCGCACCAACGCCAAAAACCTAATGGCGATGAAGCTCCCCGACGACGTCATTCCCGCATTGCACGAGAAGGTTCGTTTGCTCAATCTCAGCGGTGTACCCGGCGTACATGGAAAAATGCTTGATGTCGACGAACAGGACAAGTTCAAATGTCTCACAGACCTCGAAGCAAACCTCAATAAAAGAATGGAAAAAATAGAGGCCAAAGAGGACTAATAAGCCCCCATAAAAGAAAAGGAGGAAGCACAGGATGCGTGATCAAGACGAAAAGAAAAAAGCACCGCACGTTGTTCTGATGGAGAAGCTTGAAAATGAAATCTCTGTCATCGAACAAATTTCAATTGAGGGAGGGCCAAAACTCACTCTTAAGACTTTGGGCTATCAGAGAATGGAGCTGGCAACCTTGGCAGTGTGCGATCATTGTGACACAATGGTCAAAATGGAGATCCCCAACGAAGCCCTGGAAGGTATACGTGAAACCACACTTGAGCTCAGTGATAGGATCCCCAAAATAAAATATTGCTGTGATGTAATAATGACAAAAATCCACATCGCAATCGACAACCTGAATGTAGACATCTTAGAAAGAAGGAAAAAATAGAACTTCCGCAACCACCCACCCCGCTCTTTAACCCGGCGATCTTCGCACAAGATCGCCGATTTTTTTCATAATCAAAAAACCTCCCCTATCCCCCTCCTTATAAAGGAGGAAGCACTCGGGCAAGTACGTCAGACGTCATTCCCGAGTCCCTCCCCCTTAGGGTTCTCCCCCTTAACAAGGGAGAGTCAGAGGAGGTAGAGGGGGAGTTTTTATTTAGAAGCGCTTGTTGCAAATTTAACTGTTTTGACTGATTCTTTAACAGCCATAACATTATCATCTACCACCATTTTTTCCTTATTAATGGATATTACCTGATCGCGATGAATTATTAATTGGTCTTTCCACAAACCTTGTATCAATCCTGATTTTACAAAGTATCGAACAATGTGTTGGTTTTGGTCAATTTCAAAATGATTAATCCGACCTAAGTTATCGCCAGATTTTGTCTGAACTGGTAGATTAATTAAATCTTGGTTTTCTAAAACCATATGTCTAATTAGGTTTTTGATCTATGACTTCTACTTTCTCGTCCTTATGTTTATCTTTGCCAAAAATATAATATTGTTGAAACACCATAAGCAGTGTGGTTGTCATCCAATAGACCATCAAACCTGCGGGAAGTTGCATGCCAATGATAACTGTAAAGATTGGCATAAAATAAACCATCTGCTTATTCATGGCAGAAAGCATTGCTTCGTCTTTTGCCCCGGCCACTTTAGGTTGTTTGGTAGTTATCATCATCTTAGCTTGCCAAAACTGCACAGCTCCAGTTAAAATTGCCAAAATTAAATTAGGCTGAGCTAAATCCACTCCATAGACCCAGGAGTTAACATGACCCGGGTTATTTACAAATGGATACAACATACTTAAAGCTTCATCTCTAAACCCATCCCTAAAAACTCTAAAAACTGCAAACAAAAAAGGTAACTGTATTAAAAGCGGTAAACATGAGGAAAAAGGGCTTACTTTCTCGGTTTTATATAGCTTCATCATTTCTGCTGCCAGCTTTTCTTTTTGGTCTGCAAATTTCTTTTTGAGTTCTGCCATTTTAGGCTGTATTGCCTGCAAAGCTCGCTGAGATTTTATGGATTTCCACGAAAACGGAAATAAAATCAGCTTTATTAGCACTGTTAAAACAATGATAGCAATACCAATATTATCTCCTGGAATAACATTATATAAAAATATCAAAGCATTGAATATTGGTTGATATAGTGCTGTGTTAAATAATTCTGCCATAGATTACTTGATTTTTATTATTAATTATGATAATTTATTCTAGCAAAGGAGGTGTATTATGTCACACTTCGCATTTGAAGAAGTTGCGCATGGAAAGCTTATCAGAATAAGCAAAAGAAGATTTGTACGCATAATAAGGGTAATATCAATTACAGGCTCTGGAGAAATAGCAATACAACGAGTTATCAATGGTAAAAACACAGGTCCAATAGTCTCATTTCGAATTTCTTGTCTTGGCGAAACCAGGCTGGGCGACAAATACAGTGTCACTGGTGAATCTATCACTTTAGAACTTATGCAAACTTCTATGACACTTAATTCGTCGTCACATTGTTATGAAAATAATAATCTACGGGAACTACTTGGTAAATTCAGACAAGCATCGACACGCTAAGGAGGGACAATGATGGGTTCTTCAACAATTTTTGTGGCAGGTGAACCAATTCTGTTAGGTAACATAATTGTAACTGTCCAAACTGAGCCTGGTGGTGAAGACATCGTGATAGAATTCGGCGATAAAAGCACCCCAGTATCACGACATTGGACCACCAAAACCACTCACCCGCAAGCACAGCATAAATTCTATGGTCACCGCGTTGACGAGGTAGCTAGGCTGCTCGGCATTGATTCAAGCTGAGCAGCTTTTTCATTTAATTGGATCATGGCCGCCCTTACTGAACGGGTTACATCTCAAAACTCTCCAAAATGTCATCACGCCACCCTTGATTACTCCATGTTTTTCAATAGCTTGATAGCCATATTCTGAACAAGTGGGTCTATATCGACAAAATCCTCCGGGGTACAGATAACTTAGCACTCCATGATCAAAGGAAAGCGTTTTTTGATACAACTTTATTAGTTTTAAAACAAACAACTTTATATATATTGAAAAGTAATTTGACATTTTGTTATGATAACTTGGCTTTTTTTAAATTTGTTAGTAATTCGTTGGTGATTTGTTCAAAATCTTTCTTTAAGATGGTTTGCTTAACTACTACCACAACATCATTGCCTTTTTTGATTGTTGTAAGATTTGTTCTAACTATTTCTGAAAGTTGTCGTCTTATCCTATTGCGCACTGTTGCTTTTTTAGAAATTTTATTGGAAACAACAAAAGCAAATCTAGAATTTTTTAGTTCGTTTCTAACAAAACGTAACTTTAAATTTGCAGAAAAAACTGATTTACCACGTTTAAAGACGTGGTCAAAATCTTTTTGTTTAGCTAAGCGGTTGATTTTAGCTAACATATTAAAAAATTAGGCACTTAATTTTTTGCGCCCCTTGGCTCTTCTATTTTTAAGCACATTGCGTCCTGTACTGGTGCTCATTCTGGCTTTAAAGCCGTGTTTTCTCTTGGCTCTTCTTGTTTTTGGTTGAAATGTTCTTTTAGGCATAAATTACGAATTACTTATTCATACGAATATACAAATTACAAATTTTATTACTAATAATATTAATCTACAAATACCGGATCCGTTCTATTGATTCATATATTCGTATTGATTCGTAATTTGTACTACGACAGTATATATTCTACTGGTTAATTTCTAATTAGTCAACGCCTTGACTAAAGTTTGTATATATGATAAATACATTATACACAGATGTTCAACAGAATATACACATATTAACTTTCTTTAAACCATGTTTCTTAACCCTTATACGTGATATAATACGTCGTATCAAATCAAAATAAAATAATAAATAATTTTTAAACTAAAAAGCAGCCTATGGATACTAAACAACTCTGGCAATCGACTTTAGGTGAACTTGAACTCACTCTTAGCAAAGCTAATTTTACTACATGGTTTAAGAGTACTTTTATATCAATACAAGAAGAAGAAAAAATTATCATTGGTGTCCCAAATACTTTTACAAAAACTTGGTTAGAAAAAAAATATCATTCAATAATTTTAAAAGCTCTACAAAAAAGTTCTGAAAACCAAATCAAGAGAATTGAATACAAGGTAGAAACAATACCTGTTGATGCAACTACTGATATTTTAGGCGAACTCGAAGAAGAAGCACAAACACAAGCACCAGCAGTCTCTTCTACAATAGAAGTAGTTGATGCTTCTGGCCTAAACAAAAAATATGCCTTTTCTAACTTTGTCATCGGAAAGGGTAACGAACTAGCACAAGCCGCTGCTACTGCAGTAGCAACCAAGCCAGGGGATGTTTACAATCCTCTTTTTATTTACGGTGGTGTAGGTTTGGGAAAGACCCATCTGTTGCAAGCGGTTGGTAATAAAGTGTTAGAAAATTATCCAAACAAAAAAGTTCTTTATGTTAGTTGCGAAAAGTTTACCAACGATTTTATCCAAGCGATTTCTAACAATAAACCAAGTCAATTTAAAAATATTTATCGCTCACAAGACGTATTGTTGATTGATGACGTTCAATTTTTAGCAGGCAAAGAAGGAACCCAAGAAGCATTTTTCCATACCTTTAACGATTTACATCAAGCTAACAAACAAATTATTTTAACTTCGGACAGGCCTCCAAAAGCAATACCTGCTTTAGAACAACGCCTTGTCTCTCGCTTTGAATGGGGGATGACTGCAGATATCGCTATTCCAGATTTTGAAACACGCCTTGCTATTTTAGAATATAAGTGTTTTGATAAAGAATGCAAATTAGATAAAGAAACTTTAAATTATCTAGCAACTACAATACAAAACAATGTTAGAGAACTAGAAGGTGCATTAAACAAGCTAATTGCTACACACCAATTATCAAACACAAAACCAACACTAGAATCAGCTAAAACAATTCTTGCTTCTTTAACTTCTAGGCAGCAAAAACGTTCCTTAACACCTAAACAGATCATAAATATAGTAACAACTTTTTACGACATAGCTATCGAAGATGTTCTTGGTTCTTGCAGAAAAAAAAGTTTAGCAGTACCCAGACAAATTATTATGTACTTAATGCGCGAAGAAATAAAAACTTCTTATCCTTCTATTGGACAAGAAATTGGAAATCGAGATCACACTACTGCTATGCATGCTTATTTAAAAATTTCTAAAGCTGTAGACGAAGACGAAAAGATGAAACAAGATGTCACCCTTATCCGGGAGAGACTGTATAATACTTAATGGTAACGTGTTGGTAAGTTTCATATAACATACTACATGTCATATATAACATGTTGACGAAACACTACATCTATCCCGAGGTTGTTGACACTAAATTTCAAAAAATAAAATTTCCAAAACCTATACACACCTTCACTAACTTTTATCCAAATATTTACTAAGTGTTTCCTAACACAGGCACCCCAAAAAAACCGCACAACAAAAACAAAATATTAACTTCTCAACATATCAACACCCCTTATTACTATTACTATTAAATAAATAAACTATAATATAACTACTATGAAACTCTCCGCAACACAAGAAAATTTAAACCAAGGACTTTTAGTGGTAAGCCATGTAGCAGCCAAGAGCACGAGCTTGCCAATTTTAAATAATATTTTAATTAAGGCTGAAGGCGGGAGTATAAAACTTTTATCAACTAATTTAGAAATAGGAGTAACGTGTGTAATTAGGGGTAAGGTAGAAAAAGACGGATCTTTCACCGTACAATCACGTTTATTGGCTGACTATGTAAATTTATTACCCAAGAAAAATGTAAATTTAGAAGTATTGGAAGAAGAGGATAAAGAAGGCACACTAAATATTAAATGCGAAAATTATTCTACAAAAATCAAAGGAGCGTCATCAAATGATTTTCCATTAATTCCAGAAATTGATAAAAAAAACCCAGTAACTGTTAGTGCCAGTGAATTACGCCAAGCAATTTCCCAAACAATATTTGCGGTGGCCGCCTCTGAAACGCGTCCAGAAATTTCTGGAGTTTTGCTTTCTGTAGCAGGTGATCAATTGACCTTAGCAGCAACAGATTCTTATCGTTTAGCAGAAAAAACCATTAAAATAAAAGGTGGAAAAGAAACAAAAGTAATTGTGCCAGCAAGAACAATGCAAGAAATTTTAAGAATACTTTCTAGCTTTAAAGACCCAAGTGCAATAGAAAATATCGAAAATGTAAAACTTTATATAACAGAAAACCAGATTTTATTTGTGGTAGATAACATCGAACTAATTTCGCGGTTGGTAGAAGGACAGTACCCAGATTACAGACAAATAATTCCAGAACAAAACAAAACTAAAGCTAGTTTAGATAAACAAGAATTGGTGAAAGCAACCAAGACAGCCAGCTTGTTCACACGGTCTGGCATTTATGATGTTAACTTAGATTTTTCAGTAGCAGGTAAAAAATTAATTGTAAGTTCTACTAATAATCAGCTAGGAGAAAATATTTCCGAACTCGACGCAAAATTAGAAGGAGAAGAAAATAATATTGTAGTAAATTATAAATATCTGCTTGATGGGTTGGCGGTGATGGAAAGTGATGACGTAGCATTAGAAATGAATGATAGTTCTAACCCATGTGTTCTAAAATCACAGGACAAAGATTATATTTATATAGTAATGCCGATCAAGCAATAAAATTATGACAGAACAAGAACAGCCACAACACATTGAAGATACTATCCCGGGGATAGCAGAAAAAGATGCAAAAGTTGATGAGCTAGTTGCCCAAGCATTGGAAGATAAACAAAAGTATCGAATTATTATTCATGGGCTTGAAGATAATAAGATCAAAGCAATACAAAAAGTCAGGGAAGAGTTAAATAAAGAATTAGCAACTTTCTTTGCTGAATGTAAAGAATCAGAAAATGAATTAATAAAAAAAGCCTCAATGGATTTGTTAGTAGCAAAAAGGATTGTTGAAGAGCTTTTATCTCAAGCAGAAGAAGCAAGTCCTTTGGCAAACTCAGGTCAAGAAGAAAAACCTAAGATCAAAGAACAAGTTGAGGGAATCACAAAAGCAATTGAAGAACTAAAAGGATCTTCGCGAGGAACCTCAATAAAAATATATGATGATAGCGGTAGTGACAAAAAAGAAATAATCGCAAGTATAATGGAAGAGGCCGGAATAAGTGTTGTAGTTGATTCAATTCCTTCGCCTACAAAGCCAGATACAATAGAGTATTCTATCCAGGTTATTTAATAAATTAATGTTTATATAATGATATTAAGAACGAGGTTGCAATGACCTCGTTTTAAAAAAATTAAAAAATAAAAATTATGGATAATAAAGTAAAAAACAAAATAGGTTTAAAGTCATTTTTAATTATCGTGTTAGTAATTATAATATCTATTCCTTTATTTGTGATTGGTTTTATTCTTTTTGGTAGTATTGCAGAAAATATTATAGTTGAATCGATTTTAGCAGGGGTGTTAGCTTTGATAGCATTTCATTTAACCCTAAGCATACTAAAAAAGAAGTTTGTGCCCGAAGATGCAGTAGATGTAAGTAAAAGGCTAGCAATTATATCTGGAGGTATTTATATCGCTTATTTTATTTTTTTCAGAAATTTAGACATCATATTGGAAGGAGTTATTTATACTGCTATAGCATTTTTTTATACCAGATTTTTTATATTGAAAAGTTTTAAAAAATAAATTATGAATAAATTTTCTTCCCCACAATACAAAAAATTAATCTTCTTAGGAGTAGTTTGTTTACTTCTTTTGGCTGGTTGCAAGGGTAAGGGGGTAAGTAGAAGTGAAAGTTTTATCAAACCAGATATTAAAGATGACTTTTGTGGGGTAGAAATAAATTTTCAATACTGTAAATGTGCTTTTCACGATGAATATTGTGATGCCATTGGTATGGATCAAAAAGAAGCAAATAAGTATGTACAAAGTGAATATAAAAAGTGGTTAGATGAAAAGTTTGAGGCATTTATAACAACGTGTGTCATCCAAAATGCTTACATAGAGAATGACACTTGTAACTATTGTGAGGATGGTTATACGGCAAGTGAAGATGGTTGTGTTGATGACAGTGAGGGGCTAGACGAAGAGGAAGAAGATGAAGAGACAAAACTACCAGACGGACCGTATAACGAAGATTGTACTCTAAAACAAGATGAATATGACCGTGACTGGAAAAAGTATTCAGATATCGACGAACGTTTAGATTATGATGAGCGAAGTTACGAAGCGCAGAATGCACTAGTAGCATATGACGCAATGATTGATTTGATGGCAGAAGGTTTTGAACTTGAACGAGATATTGAATTAGAAACCCAAATGCAAGGTGTGCTAGGAGAGTATCGTGAGGCGTTAGTACAAAACATCAAAACTAATTTACTAAAATCTTTTTGGAGACTTTCGTGGATTACTTATTCCACCATCCAAAATGCAAAAGGTTTAGGTAGTTCATATTCAACTTTATTAACCACTGGTGCAACAGTGGAAACAGTTGGTGCTGGCCTAAAAGTGGTACAAGGATTAACGCCTGCTAACTCGGCCTTAGCCATAGATACGAGAGAACTTTCTGGTAAAGCCAAGTCAGTTGGTGCTAACGTTGCCTTAGAAGCAATAGATAGCTTAGGTGATCCAATAAAAGTTGCCACGGAATTTGTTAAAAGTTCAACCTTAGCTGCACTACCTTCTGCAGATTTAACTCCAGCAGAAATTAATATTTTACGAGATCAGCATTTAACAAAAGGTGTTATTGACGATGTTTTAAAAGCAAGTATAGAAGCAAATGCCCCACGCCAGGCGCGTTTGGCAGAAATTGAAACACAGGTTGCACAATATCAGCAAGAAATAGATAGTTGGGAAAGTAAAGAAAAAGAACGTGTAGCAGCATCTTTAGTTGATAGTTGTAAAACATTGATGAAACAAACAAAAGATAACTAATTATTAATAGCAAAAATTATATGGCAAAAAAAGGATACAAAGAAAACATCGAAAAATTAACGCAAGATAACAAAAATTTTCGTAAAGTACTCTACACAGCCAAGCATTGCCAACTGGTTCTAATGGCGCTTGCCCCAAGTGTAGAAATTGGCATAGAAGTTCACGAGGAAAACGATCAGTTTTTTCGTTTTGAAAAAGGCCAAGGTAAAGTAATTATTAATGAAACAGAATACGAAGTAGGTGATGGCGATGCAGTAATTGTTCCTTCTGGTGCCAAGCACAATGTCATCAATACTTCGCAAACAGAAAGTTTGCAACTTTATACACTTTATACTCCACCTCATCACAAAGACGGAATTGTTAGAGAAACCAAAGAGCAGGCTGAAAAGCAAGATGCGGAGTTTGAAGGGGAGTTGAGTGAATAAAAAATTTTTAAATACAATGGAAAATTTTGATGCAATGAAATATAGAGAAGAACTAGCAAAAGAGCTAAAAAATACGCCTAAAGAAAAAAGAAGAGAAATTTTAGAACAGGAAAAGCAAACCCCTCAATATCAAGAAGCTGCACAAGAGTCTAGTGACGGAAAAAACCGATTGGAAAAACTTCGCCAGGGTGAATCTAAAGAAGCTATTCTAGAAGGCTCCAAACATTTGTTAGAATACTTTGTAGAAAAGTATCCGCAACAAGACCAAGATGGCAATTTAAACTATACTCTTGGCGGTTCTTTGGCAATGTCGGCCTTAATGGAAGCCGGCGAATTTGAACTTGTTGATGAAACCTCGTTGCCAAAGGTTGAGACAACAGAAAAAAAAGAAATTCCTTCTGAGTCGCTGAAATATTTCAATAAATTAATCAGAAAAATTGGTGACATAGATTTTGTACCCTTAGAAAGCAAATATTTAAAACAAGAAGGTGCAATTTCCAGAGAAGAGGGGCTATCTTTAAATGCAATACCTCAAGAAGCCTTAGTAGCCTTAAAAATGGAGCGAGGAAAGGAAAAACTAGAATGCGATACCGTGGTTACAATAGATCCAAAAAAAGGTATTGCCAGAGTTAATGTAGATGGCAAAGATGTCTTTGTAACCGAGCCAAAGATGATGCTGGCATATAAAATTTAACCTTAGGAGAAAGTTTTGACCGCGAGGGAAAAAACGAAAAATTGGTAAACGATACAACTAACATGATAAAAGGTATACAAACAATGTATACGCGCCAAGAGCTTGTAGAAAACACAAGAGAAGTTTTGTACGCGCACATGAAAGAAGATGCCAACAGCACTTTTGTTCCCTTCCATAATCCAGAATTTAAAGGAGAACTAAAAACATTTTTCGAAGAGATTATAGAAGCTGACCCCAATAGTCAATATTTGGAAAAAATTGAATATGGTAAAGAACGTTGTATTGGTTATTTAGGAATATTGGGTCGTTTAGAAAAAGACGAATCAAAACAAGCTGTGATTGATTTTATCAATCGTAATAAAGAACTTATTGATGTTTGGAAAATTAATAAAACATCCTCAAGCAACGTAGAGCAAATTGCCGAATTTATACTTAGCCAGCCAGACTTAGCAGAAGAATTTACACAAAGAAATATCGATCAAGAAACAAATCAAAATATAACTAAAGAGGCGGTGTTAAAAGCCTTAAAGGAAGAAACCGATTTAATAGACGAATATGGAGAAAAGATGCCAGACAAAGATAAATTACAAATGAGGCCGTTTTATAGTAATGAGCTAGATACACTTATGCTTGTTAAAGAAGGAAGTATTGATAAAGAATTACCAGACTTAGAAGAATTACTAAATAACGAGGTTGATGTATATTCCATATTAACAATTATGCGTTCAAAATATATCGACGATGTAAGCGTGAGAGCAGATCTTTTTGAAAAAATTATGCAGGCAAATAATGAACTTGAACCAGAACAAATGAATAGCTTAATGGGAGATTTATCTGCCGCAGTAGCCCAGGGTAAATTTTTTGATGATGTAAGCGAAAAGTGGGAGGATATTAAACCAGAGGAGCGGGAAAAAAAGATAGAGCAAATTTTTAGTCAGCATAAAATATAATAGAACCATATGGTTCCAATAGAATTTATTAGGCAATTTAGATTTAGTGGATACGCTATTTTTGATTTCGTAGCAGCATTTTTAGGAGTTTACTTACTTTCTCCCTTATTATCAAAATTTTTTTTAAAACTCAAACTTGATATACCAAAAAAAAATTGGTTGTACCTAACTTTACCAATTGGAATTGTTGCCCATCTAATTGTTGGAAAAATAACTCCCATGACCGCAGACTTTATAGATATACAGAGCCATTATATTTTAAAAATATTAATTATAGGCTTATTAATATTTGGGCTAAAAGGTATCAAAATAATTAAAAAGTAATTTTAACAAGTCAAACTAAATAACATAATGAAACAAAAAGAAGCTTTTGAGATACTAAAGCTAGGAGAAAATATTTTTTTAACTGGTCCTGCTGGTTGTGGCAAGACTTTTTTGCTAAATCAATATATTAACCATCTTAAGAAAAATAAAATTAAGACTGGTATTACTGCTTCCACTGGCATTGCAGCTACTCATATAAATGGCCGTACCATACATTCTTGGTGTGGGATAGGCATTAGCGAAACAATGCCTGCTCCTCAATTTAAAAACTTACTGAAAAAAGAAGTATTAAGAAATAGAATAATAAGTACAAAAGTTTTAGTTATAGATGAAATTTCTATGCTTAACGCCAAACGCTTAGATTTAATTGACCATATCTGTAAAGCCATTAAGCAAGATTTAAGGCCTTTTGGCGGTATGCAAGTTATTTTGTGTGGTGATTTTTTCCAATTACCTCCTGTGGCACGCGGGTCAGAAGACGGACGTTTTGTTACGGAATCTAATATCTGGCAAAGCATGGATATAAAAATTTGTTATCTGCAAGACCAGTATCGGCAAGCAGATAAAAACTTTTTAAAAGTATTAAATGATATTAGGCAAAATTCTGTTACTAAAGATACCAGTAAGCTATTAGCAACAAGGCTTAACAAGCCGACAAAGGTTAAAATAAAACCTACTAAATTACATACACATAATATAGATGTAGATTCATACAATGATTTTGAATTAAATAAGTTATCTGGAATTCAAAAAGTTTATGAGATGCAATCAACTGGTGAGAAAAAATTAGTTAAAAGTTTAAAAAAGAGTTGTATTGCGCCAGAAACTTTAAAATTAAAAGTTGATGCCGTGGTAATGTTTGTTAAAAATAATTTTAAGAAACAATATGTCAATGGTACTTTGGGTAAAGTTACTAACTTTGATAAAGATAGCGGTTACCCCGTAATAGAAACAATTTCTGGACACAAAATTATTGCAGCACCAGAAAGATGGGTGATAGAAGAAGGCGATAAAGATGTTGCCTCGATTAGCCAAGTTCCGCTACGTTTAGCTTGGGCAATAACTGTACATAAAAGCCAAGGCATGAGTTTAGACTGCGCAGAAATAGATCTAAGCAAAACTTTTGAATATGGGATGGGTTATGTTGCACTTTCTAGGGTACGTTCTTTAGACGGCATAACATTAACTGGTATAAATAAATTAGCACTGCAGGTAAATCAAGAAGCACTAAAACTAGATAAAACATTATTTACAAAATCAAAAAAGGATTTAGAAAAATCAATCAAAATAGATAAAAAAGAATTAAAAAAATTACAGAAAGATTTTTTAACGCAAAGTAAAGCTGATTCTGACAGTAATTTATTTGGGATACAATTTAAATAATTAAAAATGTTAACAAAATCCGACTTTATAAAATTCATCCAATGTTCTAAATATCTTTGGCTGCACAAAAACAGGCTTTCGCCTGTTTTTTAGTTTTAAAAAATTAGTTGTAACTTGTCATCCAATAATCACGTACTTATCACCATTTATCCTCCCCAGCAGTTTTATAGTACTAATAACCGAAAGGTTATCTGATTTTTTTAATCTTAACTTCGCTTTGTATTCTTTTGCTAAGGGAGTTAAAAACTCATCAGCCCAGGAAGGCGAAAAGGTATTAACACCAGCAAAATCTATTTCTATGTTTTCATCAGGTGAAATATTTTTTAAGGAAGGCAAAAAAGCAGCATAGGCTTCACGACCCGATTGCCTTGAAATCAATGTGGTGCCGAATTTTTTTAATTGAATTATCATAAAATAAATTAATATTGGATTAAGGCCAGACAGCCATGAATTGATTTTTTAACTCGCCGTAGATGTAAGGTACCATTTCTTGGGCCTATTTTGAGTCTGGCATTTCCTGTTTCAAAAATTAAGGATATATCGTAGTTAGCTATAACTTCACGTACAAATTTTAAGCCATTACCGCGATGCTCAGGTGAGCGACTGGTAACAGTTTCGGTAAAAGCTACTTTTAAAGCATCATAGTGATTATTTAATTCTGGTTTGATGGTTTTTAGTGTGGCTAAAACACCCAAACCCCTGTCAGCCAAAATAATTTGCCGAGTTTGCACATTGTGTCCAAAGAATATGCCTAATACATCCGGCCAATTCCCCAAGTTATGATCGTATGAGTTATTACCTATTTCTCCGGCTAAAGCAATTATAAGAGAATATAACTCTTTTAATTTTGGATAAGACATCAGTTCTTTTTCTAGCCTGATTAATCTGATCTTGAAAACGTCGCTGGTAGGACAATAAAAAATATCTGCCGGCTCTTTGGCATCTTTTGCTTTCACCCATTTTTGAGCCATCTTAAAGATATCTTGTTTAGACAAAAACCTTTCAATCTCATCTTTTTGATAATAACGATGGCCACCATTAGAACGTACGGACATAAGTTTACCTGCTTTTTCCCAGCGCCGTAAAGTAATTATGTTTTTTCCAAGAATTTCAGCAACTTGTCTTATTGAATATAAATTATTCATACATTTATGATAGCAGATATAGGCTAAATTGTCAAATAGAAACTATACATAATGAAAAAATAATTTGTCTAAAAATAGCAATTTTATCATATTTATTACATAATAAGTATACAAATTTAACTATATATAAGTATTAAAATTAAGAAGAAACTCAGACATTTAGTGTCTGTTTAATATTTTGACCCGCCTCCACTCCCTTCGGGAGTTTCGGCGAGGTTAAACAAAATTTTACTTTTTTGACAAAATCCTTAAAAAATGGCAAAATTTAGAGGTAAATCCAATTATATAAATGAAAAAAGATAAAGTAAAAAAATTCATAACCGGCGAACCAAGATATTGCCAGTGTTGTGGCAAAGAATCCCACGACTTGTTTGAGGTAACCGATAATGCTCAAAAGTTGCATCAACTGCAATGCTGTGAGAAATGTGCAAAAGATTACAGCAAAAAGAAATAAAAAAATATTGGCGAGGGCTTTCTACCTCGCTTTTAAAATTAGCAAAAACAGATGTATGTATCTAATTACTCATATCTAGCAAGAAAGTGCTATTGTGATTTGGTTTATATCATACTTGCCAATATAAACAAAATAGTATAAAATGTTTATATCTATATGAGCAATATAAACAAACCTAAAATCGGCCGATATATTCAGCAAAAAGAAGGTTTTAAGGCTTTTACGCCTTTTGGCTTCCCACCGCTGGGGGGGGTTCCAATCAGCCTAAAATTAAACAAAAAACACGAAGAAGCCATCCGCTTGGTGGGAAAACTCGACGGCATCACCCGTCTTTTGCCGGACAAAGATTTTTTTATTTCGATGTTTGTCGTAAAAGATGCCACCTACTCAAGCCAGATAGAAGGAACCAAAGCCACTTTACAGGATGCTGTCGCTGCTCCGGTTACGGAAAAGAAGGATCGTAAAAATGTGGATGTAGATGACATCGAACATTATATCAAAGCTGCTAATTATGGTATAGAAAGAACCAAAGAGTTTCCTATTTCTTTAAGGTTTATAAGAGAGCTTCATGAAAAACTAATGACTGGTGCAAGATGCACACAGCATTCTTGTCCTGGGGAATTTAGACATTCACAAAATTGGATCGGCGGTAAAACCCCGACGGATGCATCTTTTGTTCCGCCTGCAGTAGATGATATGCAGAAATCTTTGGTTGATTTGGAAAAATTTATCCATGCCGGGGATAATTACCCTTCTTTAATAAAGGCAGGCCTTATACACGCGCAATTTGAAACTATCCATCCTTTTACCGATGGTAACGGACGCACCGGGCGAATGCTCATAACCATGTTTATTTATCATAAAAAACTTTTGGAATTACCCGTACTTTACCTTTCTAGTTATTTCAAAAAATACCAAAAAGTATATTATCAAAAATTACAGAATTATCACGACGAAGAGGCGGATGTTGATGGTTGGCTGGATTTTTTTCTTGAAGGTGTTTGTGAAATTGCAGATTCTGGTATTGAAACCTGCACGCAAATAACAGCTTTGCGCGACCGGGATTTCGCTAAAATGCAAAAGCTTGGTAAAAAATCAGCCGCTTCGACTCTGGAGATTGTGCGTAAGTTGTTCAGCCAGCCTATCATCGGAGTGGGCGAAATAATGGGATGGACCAAATTTACCGCTCCCGGAGCTTATAGAGTAATCGAACGTCTTAAGGCTTTAAAGATTCTTGAGCCTCTTGGTGATGCGCAATATGCTCAAAAATATATTTATGCCGATTATTATGAAATTTTTGACGATGCTTTCCGCGCAGCACGCGCTAAATCAAAATAGTGATAACTGCTACTATAGTGGGAAATTTAATTATTTCGTCGGTGAATCAAAAATTAAATTTATGCAAGAGCTAACACCGCAAAAAAAATAAAAAAACATATGGGCCAAGGAATGTCATATTACGAATATTGCTTACAGCAAGCCCAAGGAAGGCTGGATACTTTTCTGTGCGCCAATAACTGGCAGCAGGAAAGATTAACTCATTTTATATTTTGGAGCGCAATGATTTTATTAGTGGTTTTAATAATCCTGGGAATATTATGGTTAATAAAGAAGAGAAAAGAGATAATAATATTAATAGCGGTAATCACTGTAATTTTGGTAACAGGGATCGTTGCACTTTTTTTCTTAACAAGGCCTGCTGAACAGCCTTCTTTACCAGAGGATGTCATACTTTCAGATGATAAGATAAGCAAGTGTATTCGTGGCGGAGGCACCTGGGGCCAGTTTCAAAATACATGTGGCGACAACTGTACTTATATAAGAAATGCAGATAGAATGTTCTGTGGGCAGGCATTCACAGACGCCTGCAACTGTGGGCCGGATAAATGTTGGAACGGGGAGAAATGTGAAAATAATTAAAAGCAAACTATGGAAGACCAATCAAAACCAAAAAGCAAATTAAACCCCCAGCTGTGGAGTAGGCAAAAAGATAAAAAGATCTTTGGTTTTTCAAAAAAGATTTTAAAATTTTTAGTCGTTTTTGTAGAGGATATTATATCTGCGCGATTTTCTGCGCGATACTTGCGCGATTATTTAAAATCATGTATAATATAAGTATGTTTACACCCCAATATAAAATAAGCAACAAGATTGTAAACTGGCTGACTGCCATCGCCGAAGCCAAGTCTGTTATCAACCGCGCTAAATTGCTTCCCAAGCACGAGTTAAGGTTGCGCCGGCAGGCAATGATTCGCATGACTCACAGTTCTACCGCTATTGAGGGAAACATGCTTAACGCTCGTCAGGTTGAAGACTTGCTGGCGAACAAAAAAATTGATGCGCCGGCGCGTGATATTTTTGAAGTTGAGAATTACTTAAAAGCTTTAAAGTATATCGAGCAGGTAGTTGAAAAAAAACAACAAGTAACTGAAAAAGTAGTTTTAAAAATACATCAGCTGGCCACAGCCGATACCTTAAATGATGAACAGTCCGGGCATTACCGCCGGGAGCCGATTTATGTTGTCAGCCGCCGGTTTGGCAAATCGCAAGAAACAGTCTATACCGGCCCAGCAGCAAAAAAAGTCGCTGGTTTGATGAAAGACTTGGTGGAATGGATAAAGCAAAGCTCAAAAAAAGAAATTCATCCTATTATTGTTGCCGGCATCGTTCATCAAGAACTGGCTGCCATTCATCCGTTTACCGATGGCAATGGCCGAACAGCGCGCGCTCTGGCAACCCTTATTTTGTATGAGAGAGGGTATGATTTCAGGCGGCTTTTTGCCTTGGAAGACTATTACAATCAGGATCGGCCAAAGTATTACGCGGCTATTAACATTGGCAAAAACTACGAAGAGCGCCAAACTGATTTTACTTCTTGGCTGGAATATTTTGTCAAAGGATTTAAGCAGGAAATTGATGAGGTAAAAGATAAGATTGCCTCTTTGTCGATGAAAAAAGTTGATGAAAAAATTCAAGCCAAGGTTTATTTGGATAAAAATCAAATGCAGATTTTAGATTTTCTTGATCAGGTTGGAAAAATTACAGTCCAGGATGTTATAGATATTTTACATTGCCCAAAAAGAACCGCCCAGTCTTACCTGCAAAAACTAAAAAAATTAGGAATGATCAAGCAAGTAGGCAAGGGTCCGGCTTCGGGGTATATGTTGATTTAATATTGGTAAACTAAAAACGTAATAAATAATACCATGGGGTTTTTATCAAATATTGCCGGCAGAGAAGAATATAATTTTCGGCCAGATGATAAATGGGTACAATTTCACCCTTATCGAGAACCAGATTTACTAGATAGTGAACTAAAAACAGATACATTAGAAATAAAAAATACTGGTAACGACAGTATTGGCAAAGGCCTGTTTGCAAGAAAACATTTTAAGAATAGAAAAGAAGTATTTGTTTTTGATGGTAAAAAAGGTAAAGAAACAGATGAACGTAATTTTATACCTTCTGCCCGGACTAACCAAAATGCTGTTGTAGTCGGCAGAGAAGAACCAGGCGGTCATGGCGGAGGTTCAAATGGTGAATTTATCTATGCTACCCCTCCAGAAAATAGTCCGCTGCGGTTTCTTAATCATTCCTGCAAGCCAAATACTACCCGCCAAGCTGCCGACTCTTTTCAGTTTATATCTACCAGAGAAATACAGCCCGGGGAACAGCTAACAGCAGATTATTCTTTATTAGAAACAAACCCGGAATGGGAAATGACATGCAACTGCGGTTCTGAACACTGCCGAAAAATCATTAAAAGCGTTGACTGCATGCCGGTAGAATATTTAGCTGAGAACTGGAATAATATTCCAATGTATATGAGAGAATGGGCTATAGAAAATTCTACTGATTTGAAAATAAAAGCACAAGTGGAAAAAGACGGAGTATCCGAAACAACCCGCAACTTTTTGAATATTTTAAAGAAAACGAAAAATCTATAGAATAAAAATATAAAAATAAACTTATGGAAGAAGTTACACCTCAAAAACCCAAAAGCAAATTAAACCCCCAGCTGTGGTCAAGACAAAAAGATAAAAAGATCTTAAAAATTTTGCAGTGGTTTGGCGCAGGCTTGATTATTTTAATATTGTTATCAGCTTCCATCATTGTAATTAAAGATGAGATACTATATATGGTTGGCTATTACGACGACTATGGTTATGAAGATGAATATTATGAAGACGACTACGGCTACGAAGAAGATTACGCAACAAGCTTTTCGGAAATGGATTGTAATGTTGCAGGCATAGAATTCCTTGGTACTTTAGTTACATATATATCAAACGAGAATTTAGATGAAGCAGGTTACCCATTAGTTGACGAAGTCTCGTCGCAAGAAATTGCAGTTGGTATAAGAGATGCTGAAACATCAAATAACATTAAAGCAATAATATTAGAAATAGATTCCTACGGAGGATATCCAGTAGCAGCAGAAGAGGTAGCTAATGCATTAAGAAAAGCAAAAAAACCGACAGTAGTATTTATAAGAGAAGGAGCCGTTTCCGCAGCCTACTGGGCAGCAACAGGAGCAGATACAATCTTTGCCTCAAGAAATTCAGACATAGGTTCAATAGGAGTTACTATGTCGTATCTGGATTACTCGGATCAAAACCAAGCAGAAGGAATTAAATACATATCACTTAGTTCTGCCAAGTATAAGGATTCAGGAGATCCAGATAGGCCCCTAACAGCAGAAGAAGAAGAGTTATTCATGCGCGATGTAAATATACTTCATGAAAATTTTGTAAAAGTGGTTTCAGATTACAGAGGATTAGATATAGAAAAAGTGAGAGAAATAGCAGATGGCTCAACAGTGTTAGGCCAAACCGCGCTGGAATTGGGGTTGATAGATAAGATTGGTGGGTTTTATGATGTGAAGGATTATTTGGGAGAGATGTTGGGTGAGGAAGTTGAGGTTTGTTGGTAAAATTAATAAAAATACATGTCAATTAAGATTGATAAAAATTATAATTGGGTTCAATTTTCACAAAGCTATTTACACCAAGCTAGATTAAGCTGTGAAGCAGTATTAAGCAAAAAGCTCGGAATAGCTATAAGGTATGGGGAAAACTCTATTAAAGAACGAAAATATAAAGCGAGGGATATTTTTATACCTACATTATTTAATATCAAGCATGGAATAGAATCATTTATAAAAACTTTAAAAATAATATTAGCTGAGAAGTTGAATAAGAAAGATTTAAAACACAACATTTCTGAACTATTTGAATTGTTAAAGATTGAAATAAAAAAACATAAGATAGTTGAAGTTATAAGAAAAGAATATCAAGACAACCCGGAAAGTATAAATTTGGAAATTGCTTATAATAATAAGCTGAAAATTGACGATATTTTAAAAAGTTTGGAGAAATTAATACTAAAGTACTATCATTGTGAGATCTTAATGAATAAACTTGGGGGTAGTTATATAATTGAGGATATAAGTAATACTGCTTTTCGATACCCTGACAACAATTTAAAAATAAACATTAATTATGATGATGTATTAGATAAAGTTAGTGATGATGATTTGCTTGAAATGTTGGCTGATGTTAATAATTTATTAGATAATTTTAATAATTTAGGTTTTGTTTTAGAGGTTTATAAACAGCAAGTAGATAAAAACAAAAAATAATATGTTCCAGCCTGTAATACAATGCCCCTCATTTTGGGGTGATTTTTTATCTTTGACAAAGCCCTTAAAAAATGGGAAAATACAATAACGGCGTATGAAAAAATCAAAAAAACAACAACTAAAAATACTAAGAAAAAGACGGCGTGGATATGAATTTATTTTTTGACACAAGGCTAGCCAAAAATTATAAAAGTCAGTCGCAAAAGATCAGAGTTATGTCCGAACACTGGGTTGATAAACAGATATTTTGTCCGAATTGTGGCAATTTAGATATAGATAAATATGAAAACAATAAGCCAGTGGCTGATTTTTTTTGTTCAAATTGTAAAGAAGACTATGAATTAAAAAGTAAAAAAGAAACTATCGGTGCAAAAATTAATGATGGTGCATATCGCACGATGCTGGAAAGATTAATGGGTGGGCACAACCCAAATTTTTTTCTACTTAATTATAATATACATAATTATCAAGTTCTAGATTTTTTTGTTATCCCAAAACACTTTTTTGTGCCAGAAATAATTGAGAAACGTAAACCTTTGTCACAAACCGCACGGCGCGCTGGATGGGTCGGTTGTAATATATTGCTCAAAAGTATCCCGCAAACTGGTAAAATATTTTTTGTAAAAGATAAGATTGTCAAACCAAAAAACAAAGTACTCATTCAATGGGAAAGGACACTTTTTTTGCGTGAAGAAAAAGTAATAGACGCGAAAGGCTGGCTTTTAGATGTAATGGTATGTATAGAAAAATTGGGTAGTAAAAAATTTTCACTTGATGAAATATATGCGTTTAAAGATGAATTAAGTAAAAAACATCCAAATAACCACCACATTAAAGATAAAATACGACAACAATTACAAGTTTTGAGAGACAAGGGCTATCTTAAATTTTTTAAACGCGGTCATTACCAAGTTGTCTAAAATTATGGATTACAAAAAGTTACAAAGACAATACAATGAGATCTATGCGCATTTTAAAACCACAACAGAACCCTTTGATTTATTAGAATGGGATGGAAGAATGTTGAATGTATGGAATAAAAATAAGCTTATTGAGAAATACTCTTTGAATGATTTAAAAAATGCTAATATAAACCTATGAGATTAAAAAGATTTATTGAGTATCTAAATAATATTGCGGAGAACAGGGGTGACACTATCGACGTTGTTATGGCAGACAATATACCCGTGGTGAAACCTGTTTATTCTGATAAATATCCTAAGCAAAGTGTCGTTATAACTGATCAATCGTAGTTCTAGAGGTAAAAGAAAAAAGCGGGTGAGAAATTACCCGTTTTTTATTTTGACTTTTAGGGTGAAAAATGGGATGATTTATTTGTGAATTAAATTTTTATTATATGAATGTACTAGAATTTTTAAGTAAACAAGAAATTAAAGAAATTTTTGATAATAAAAGTATCAAAACCATTGAATATCTTTTAAAAAAAGTGTTATTCTCGCAACCGGAACTTTTACCAGGTCAAAAAGAAGATAATATACAGATACCGAAGGAATTTTTGGAACAGTGGGTTGCGCAAGGTTTGGGGTGGGAAAGAGTTGGGTCAGGTAGTTATCCAATTGATGTTTATTCAAAGGAAAAAAAGTTTGGAGCTGACGTTAAATTTATGTCTGCTGCTGTTGATTCAGAGGATAATTTTAAAAAAGGTGTGACAGGAGAAAGCTCTTTAGGTCAAAAATTTGTAGATGCTGGGACTGACTTAGATCAAGATTTTGCAAGCAAAGAATATGACAAAATTTTAAATGGTTGGAAAAAAATACTTTCAGAAAAAATGCAAAAGCCTATTAAGGATTATGATCTTAAACAAGTCTACTATTTTATTTTTCTTAGAGGGGGTAACAGTATACATTTAGCAGTGGCTAAAGTGTTCCCTTCTAAAATAAAAAATCTTGCGGTTAAAAGTGCCACAGGAAAATCCGTCTTTGTTGACGGGTTTATTGATGCCAGTTATGGAAATGTAAAAATTTATAAATCTAAAAAAAGAATGGAATTAAGGTGTTTACCAAAAAAAATGAAAGAAGATCAACTATTAATTTCATGGGATTTTAAGGCTTCTTTAGATGACAAAGGTGTTAATTTAAGAAAGATAATAGTGGATGAATTAAAATTTAATAAATACGTAAAAAAAATAATAAAAAAGTTTTTTAAAACGAAATAGCAATTTTTATTTGTTTTGCAACCGCTTCTACTACTGGAACTGTTACAGAGTTACCAAACTGTTTATATAAAGTAGAGTCTGCCATAACAGGGTGTTTATAATTTTTTGGAAAACCCTGCAGTCTCGCGCATTCACGTGGTGTTAATTTTCTTATACCTTTCTTGTCCTTAATGATTGGCACATTGTGGCCACCCATACCCATATTTGCTGTAAGCGTCGGACAGACGCCTTTTTTATTTTCTCTAACATATTTTCTGCGCCACTGGTAAACTTTCCCTTCTTCTTTTATGTCATTTTTAAGTCTCGTATACAAAGGTTTTCCATTGTAATAGTATTTATCGTTTACATTTTTTTCTAGTAAATCAGTTACTTTAACAGAAAGTTTTTTAGGTTTTGGAAAATTAAAGTTGTCGAAATATTTTTTATTTTTAAATCCTACGATATAAATTCTTTCTCTGTTTTGGGGAACATTACCATATTCCATACTATTCAAGACTTTTGATTTTATATGGTAGCCAAAATCCTTGAGGGTTTTTGAGATAATATCAAAAGTTTTTCCTTGATCATGTCCCTTTAAATTTTTAACATTCTCAAGTAGGAAACCCGCTGGTTTTTTTGCTTCTAAAATCCTTGCTATGTCAAAAAATAAATTGCCTCTGTCTTTTTTATCTTTGAATCCATGTCTGTAACCAGCAATCGAGAAGGCCTGGCAGGGAAATCCAGCTAGTAAGAAATCGAATTCAGGCAGATCATCGATTCCAATTTTTCTTATATCTTCAACTATAAGTTTTGAATCCTTAAAATTAAGATCATAAGTTTCCTTGCATTGCTTTTCAAAATCATTGGCGAATACTGTTTTAAATCCAGCTTTTTCAAAACCAAGCCGTACGCCTCCTACTCCGGCAAATAAATCAAGAGTTCTACAACCTATATCTTGGGTTTGATCAACTATGTCTCTGATTATTTTTACTACCACTCCTCTAACCTCAATCTCTTTCCTGTAAATAGGAAGTAGCTTCTGGTTGGCTGGCTGTAAGCGAAATCGATTATCTTCTCGATAGAGTTTTTTCAGAGTTGCTTCGTTATCATCAATTATAGCGACTACTGTTTGTCCATTTTCTGCAACTGATTGCTTTTTTATAACAACTATATCCCCGTCGAAAATGCCTTCATCAACCATGCTGTCTCCAGAAACATGCAAAGCGAAGTATTTTTCAAATCTGCTTAAGCCGTTTTTGACTACTGGAATGGTGGTGCCTGTTTCTTCTACAGCTTCAATCGGCTGGCCGGCAGTAATTTTGCCAGCAAGAGGGATATTAATAAGATTATTATCGGCAATTTCATTTTTTACCAGTTCAATGCTTCTTGCTCCATAATTATTTTTTGTTATTAGCCCTTTATCTGCAAGAGCTTTTATATGCTGATGTATTGTAGATGAGGCAGAAAGCTTAAAATGTTTTCCTATCTCATCAAAGGTAGGGGAATAGCCATATTCTTTTATATGGTTTTTTACATAATCGTAGATTTCTTTTTGTCTCTTTGTGACCGTATGCATATAATATAATTATACCGAAGATTTACCGAAGTTTAAATAGCTATTTATCCACATTAAATATTAATGTCTAAATTATTAAAATATTTATTATAATTGACAAATTTGGCTTAAAAGAGTAATAATTAAGATACTTATATTTATAAAATTGAGATTAATCATATGCCAAAAAAGAATTTAAAAACAAATAAACAATGCTCACAAAATCCGACTTTATAAAATTCATCCAATGTTCTAAATATTTTTAGTCAAATAAAAATAACAATGTCCCAATACTATAATCCTCAACGTAAAACCAATCTCTACAACCCTACCATTAAACACCCCTTCAAACTCTCCCGCTCAAAGATTGATCTTTTTCTAGAATGCCCTAGATGTTTTTTTCTTGACCGAAAACTTGGAGTTGGTAGGCCTCCGGGATTTCCCTTTAACCTAAACTCCGCTGTTGACGCTTTATTAAAAAAAGAATTTGATATACATCGGGCTAAGGATCAGGTCCATCCTTTAATGAAAGAATACAAAATTGATTTAATTCCTTATACCCACGAAAAACTTGATGAATGGCGCGAAAACTTTAAGGGCGTGCAGTTTTTGCATGTTGCTACCAACCTTATAATCACCGGCGCTGTGGACGACATCTGGGTTGATAAAAAAGGCGTGCTTTATGTTGTGGATTACAAGGCAACTTCCAAAAACGACGAGGTTAGTTTGGATGCAGACTGGCAGATAAGCTACAAAAGGCAGATGGAAATATATCAGTGGCTTTTGCGCCAAAATGGTTTTAAGGTTTCAGATACCGGCTATTTTGTCTACTGCAACGGCAAAACCGATGTCAAAGCTTTTGATGCCAAGCTGGAGTTTGACGTAAAAATCATTGCCTACGAAGGCGATGCTGGCTGGGTGGAAAAGACAATTTTAGACGCGCATAAGTGTTTGAAAAGTAAAAAGATTCCTAAGGCGGGCAAGGATTGCGATTATTGTGCGTATCGGGAAGCAGTTGGGGAAGTTTGCAAGTGAGTAAGTTATCAAGTTATCAAGTTAGTAAGTTATCAAGTTAGTAAGTTTTTTAAAAACTTATATCTTATATCTTACAACTTATATCTAACTTCCGCCGGTGTTATGCGAAGTTTGGCGAGGCGGGTATTTATTTTTAAACGTGATGAAGGCGCTCTTTTTAGGGAGCGCCTTTTTGTAATACGTTTGTTTGCCTCCTGTGTGTTTTTCTCCTAACCCATTTTCATCCGACCAGGATTGATTCCTTGGTTTCCAAATTAATTAGGCATGCCTGCCTGCCATAGCTGATATGCTGATAGGGGAGTTTTTCTCCAACCAGCTTTGGTACCATTTCTTTTTGCAGATCTTCGGTGTCCACTCCGTGTGCCATGATGATGATGCATTCATGGTCGCTTTGCTCGATGAGCTCGATGAGTTTTGCTTCCGTGATTTCATATGCATCTTCGCTGAGAGTTTTGTGGCACTGTATTTCGCCACCTAGGATTTCGTGCATAATAGTTGCGCATTTTACTGCGCGATCAAGCCACGAATGCAACAGTAGAGGATTAGTTATACCGTACTCCTCCTTTAGTTGCGTTGCTAAGTCGCGCATTTGCTGTTCACCCACTGGGGTGACTCTTTTGTGGAAACCCTCTGTATCGCCATGCCCACAAATAATCAGTTCTTTTAGTTTGCCTGTCATCTCCCCCCCTGTCGCGTTAGTTTAAAAAGATTGTCTGTGTTGTATTGTGCTGATATCTTAATTATTTTTAGTATATTAGTCAAATCCAACTTCCGCCGGTGTTATGCGAAGTTTGGCGAGGCGGGGTTTTTATAAAAACAGAAAAGGGGTGGTTGAAGTTATCGCGCACCCCTCATGACTCATATTTTCAACTGACATCAGAAGTCAGCAGCCGGTGGTTCACCGTCGCAGCCACAGCATCGGCAGTCTACCAAGAGTTTGACCTCAAAGCCTTTCTTGGCCAAGGGTTCAAACTTTTTTTCGTTTTGGGCCGAAACCTTTCGAAAGGCAAGAAGACACTGACCTTTATCGCTGCACTTAGTGCCACATTGCGGACAGTAAAGTGTCACCCTCTCTGGCAGGGTAACAGACCCTCCTTCTCCTGTAAGGTCTTGGGTTCCTATCCTTGTTAGAACTCCCATCGCACACCTCCTGGTTAGAGTTTCTAGGGTCATATATCCCAGTATCAATGGTTATTTCTAAAAGTATCTTTTCAAATTAAGCTTTGTTTGTCAATAGCATTCCATGGGACAGGGCAAGCAGGCGGTTTGCCGGGGGTTTTTTGGTTTAGGATTGACAAATGTATCTTTATATGATAGTCTAAAAAGTTGAAAAAAATAATTCAATTTTCTTGGGTTTGGTATAAAAAAATGAAGGGGTGAGTGAAATGAAAAAGGGCTATTACAAGCATCCAATATGGATCTGCGGCAGTATGGAACCTAATGGTTTCTACAAAGAGTTTACCGAACGATTAGCCGAAGTAATGTCTGCCACCAAGAAAAGTGACACTATAACGTTCTTTATCAATTCCCAAGGCGGGAAAGGATTGCGATTATTGTGCTTATAGGGAAGCAGTTGGGGGTTACGAAAAGTAACGTGGAGTTAAATTCCAAGCACCAAGCACCAAATTCCAAACAATAATCAAATTCCAATATCCAACCAGTAAAGTCCCGCGAAGCAAGTCCCGTATGGGACCACTGGTCCCATATACGGGATGTTCAAAAACTAAATTTGACTTTCTGTTTTTAAGCTAGTAAAATTCATATAATAACAAAACGGCGCATTAAGTAGCCGTTTTTTGTATTAATAAATTCATTGACAATAATGGCTAAAATATAATAAAATTTAAGTTGGAAAATAATTAATATAATTCTATAATATGACAAATGACAATGATATAATGCCATCCACTCCTCATAAAGACTTTGAAAGTATAAAAAAGGTTGATAAAAATAAAGTAGAGTATTGGGAGGCGCGAGAATTAATGCCTTTGTTAGGATATGCCAGGTGGGAAAATTTTGATGAAGTAGTAGGAAGAGCAGCAAGGGCATGTTTAGCAAGCGGTCAGGCTGTGGATAACCATTTTCTTAAGCTCACGAAAATGGTAAAAATTGGCTCAAATACGGTAAGAAAAGTCGAAGATTATAAATTGGATAGATACGCCTGTTATCTAATTGCTCAGAATGGTGATTCTAGTAAAGAAGAAATAGCTTTGGCACAAACCTATTTTGCGATACAGACCAGAAAACAAGAAATATTTGAGCAATTGTCGGCAAGTGAAAAACGTTTATATATAAGAGGAGAAGTTTCCGACCACAACAAGAAACTTTTTAAAACTGCCACGGCAGTAGGTGTTAAAAATTTTGGCTTGTTTAACGATGCTGGGTATAGAGGGCTTTATGGTATATCATTGAAGGCCATTGAGAAAAAGAAGGGAATCAAGAGAGGAGAATTATTAGACCGGGCAGGTTCAACGGAGTTAGCAGCTAATCTGTTTCGTATTACTCAAACAGATGAGAAAATAAAAAGTGATACTGTCAAAGGTGAAATTAGCGCTATCAACACACACAACATGGTAGGTGATAGAGTTCGACAGACTATTAGAGAAATAGGTGGTGTAATGCCAGAAGACTTACCAACTGACAAACATATTAAGGAGGTAAAAAAGGAAGTAAAAAAAATTGTTGAAGAAAAAAAGAAAGAATTAAAATAATATTTAAGTAAAGTAAGTTATAAACCGCCTTAGAGTGGTTTTTTGTTTACCCTGAGTTCGACGAAGGGTTTGTGCTATACTTAAACATATTAACAATAACAAAACGGCGCAGATGTAGCCGTTTTTTTTATTAATTACTAAATTATGATTGAAAATAAATTGACTAGAATTATTGAATGGACAAAACTAAAAATAAGAATAATTTCTAACAAAGATATCAGTTTTTATTTTTATGAAAGGGAAATTTGGTGGGCATCTCTAGGCTGTAATATTGGTTTTGAAGAAGATGGTAAAAATAGAAATTTTGAAAGGCCAGTACTTATATGGAAAAAATTTAATAAGGATATGCTATGGGCTATCCCATTAACTACAAAACAAAAAGAAGGAAAATTCTTTTATACATTTGTAGAGAATGATAAAAGCTATACTTTAATTTGGCCTCAGCTAAGATTGATTAGTAGTAAGAGATTAATCAGAAAGATGACAAAAATTTCAAAAGCTACTATAGAATTGATTAAAAAAGAAATTATAAATAATCTTTAAAAAAACGATCCCCGCAACTTGCGTTGCAGGGTCTCGGAGTTGCACCGAAAAGGTGCTAACCATTTGACCTAAGCATAGCGAACTAATTATTATTTGTCAAGTATTACCCCCCCTAAACTTTGCGTGTGAGGGGGTTTTTAGTTTTACCCTGAGTGTAACGAAGGGTTTATGCTATAATCAATACAATAGAAAAAAATAACCAAAACAAAACCATGCAAATAATAGCATTAGATACAGAAACTACTGGCTTAGCTCCCACTGCCAGATTAGTTCAGCTAGCTTATAAAAACTTAACTACTGGCGAGGTAGTTGATGAGTATTTTAAACCCCCTGTTCCAATTTTGTTTACTGCAATGGCTACTCATCATATTACAGAAAAGATGGTAGAAGACAAACCTGTTTTTAAAGGAAGCAAGCATCAAACTAATTTAATCAAAATACTAAAAGATAATATTTTAGTTGCGCATAATGCGGGGTTTGATATCAACATATTAAAAAACGAAGGAGTTAAAACAAATAAGCATATAGACACTTTGCGCGTATCAATGCATTTACTTAATTGCGATAGATATAATATTCAATACTTAAGATACTTTTTGGGATTTGAAATTGATGGAGTTGCACATAATGCTTCTGGAGATGTTGCTGTTTTAGAACCTTTGTTTGAACATCTAAAAAATGTTGCTAAAGAAAAGTTTTCTTTAAATTCAGACGACGAAATTATTGAAAAATTAATAGAGCTAACCCAGACCCCAATTTTGTTAAAAGTTTTTGCTTTTGGGAAATATGCTGGAAAAACTTTTGAAGAAGTAAATAAAGAAAACTCAAGCTATCTAAAATGGTTGTACGAGAATGAATCAAAAAAAGATTTGCTTAACCAAAATGAAGAATTAGTTTATACTTTAAAAAAATATTTGAATATTTAACGAAATACCGAGATCCTGAATCGAGTTCAGGATGACCCTCCTACGTCCCGCTAAAGCGGGACTTCGAAGGGCAGGCAAATAGAATAAACGGAATGACAATATAGAATACTCCTTTAGTAATGAGGGGTTTTTTGTTTAAAAGAATAAAGCCACATGGTTGGAGTTCCATGCGGCTAGTTTTTTAGTGGGTTCTTTCAAATTCTTTCATTGCTTCAACCAAAGCGCGTACGCCGTCAATAGGCATGGCGTTGTAAAGCGAGGCTCGAAAACCTCCTACACTGCGATGACCTTTTAGACCTATCAGACCATGGTCTTCGAAATGTTCCAGCAGGTCATTGACGAGCTCCTCATACCCTTCCTTTAGTAGGAAGACCACATTCATCACAGAACGGACATCTTCATGGACATTGTTTTCATACAGCCCTGACCCATCAATATAGTCGTAGAGCCTCTTAGCTTTTTGATAATTTGCATCCTGAATGTTATCCAATCCCTGGGCTAGTATCCAGTCTGTCATAAGCTTCAGGACATAGATAGCCACCACTGGCGGCGTATTGTACCTTGAACCAAGGTGTGTGCGGTAACAATGAAATTTGTCTGGATGCAAACCATTACGTTTTAGCATGTCGTTTCTGATAATCACGACTGTCACTCCGGCAATGCCGAGATTTTTTTGTGCTCCGGCATAAACTAGACCGCACTGCTGGACTCGAAAATACCGAGACAGGAAATCAGACGACATATCAACTACAATCGGCGGGGTAAATCTGCCATCAAACAGATAGCGCCAGCGCTTGCCATCAATAGTTTCATTGCTTGTTATGTGCTCGTAGGCGGCCTTAAGGTATTTTTGCATGGTCTCATATTCAGGGTCTAGATCGAATCTGCCGTTCTCGAAAGTTTTGATACGCCAAACTTCCCCGATTTCTTTTGCAGCTGCTATGGCTTTTTGAGACCAGTAGCCGGTATCATGATAGACAAACGGCTTGCCGGGTACAGCCAGATTCAATGGCGCCATGAAAAACTGCATGTTGGCTCCGCCCTGCATAAAAATGATCTGGCATTCATCAGACGTAAATTTCAGTAGCTGCCTGATATTTTCTTCTGCACCAAACAAAATCTTGTCAAAGGCCACTGAGCGATGGCTGGTTTCCAGAATGGAAATACCGGTGCCTTGAAAATCCAGTAATTCCTGCTGGATCTGTAACAGCACTGGTTCGGGCAGTTTTGCCGGGCCGGGATTAAAGTTCCACACTTTCATTTTTTTACCTCCTTGGTTAGAGCAAATCTTTGCGTTACGCTAATGAATTTTTTAGATTTTTATTCAAGCACCTCCTGTAAGAGTAAGGTCAAATTATAATCTTTCTTATCAACATCAAAGGAAAGACCTCGGTTTACCAGAACTCGAAATTTGATATATTGAGTATGATGTTCGATTATTGCTGTCATGGCATTGATAGTAACTGTTTTATAAAATTCTTTGCCTATGGCAGCAATAATATTCCAATGAGTGCCTCCATACCAGCATACTGCCTTAACCACCTTAAGGACCTCTTCACCCTGCCCATGGCAAGGGAGAAATCTTTGGAATGGTCTAAAGTCTTTTACCGTATGTATGGCTTTCGTGTTATATCCAATATGAATGGTGATTTCTCTTTTTTTGATTTTTCCTTTTTCCAGCAGGTAACCATATCTCAATACTACAAATTTTTTTTCTCTTTTTACTATTTCTTCAATTTTGTTTTTTAGCTCATCGGGTAAGGCTTTGATATCGATAGGTATGCATATATGTTCCAGTTTGTTTTCTTTCATAACAGCCTCCTTGGTTGTAAATGTACTCCTCCTAGGGTTATATCAATAAGAAAACAGCCTAACTAATTGGTAGAAGGCTGTTTTCTATATTAACTAATGTATATTATCTATCCAATAAAAAACCTTCCACCATAGGCTGATGATGAGCTAGATGAACAAACTGAAGCCCAGCTTTTAATTGGTGTAAGGTAAATTTTGTCTTGCATATTATATATATCTTATATTTTAATATTTTTGTTGTCAACCCTGCCGGTGTTTTGAGATGTTTTGCGAGGCGGTGGAGTGATTGACATAACATATACAACTGTTAAGATAATCCTAAGCTTTAAATTTTATACATTAACCAATATGTTAAAAAAAATTTAGATAATCCGGAGGGCGTGCAAGAAACGGCTGAGCTTAAAGGAAAGATAATAGTTACTATTCAAGTCGAAGGCGATGAGTCTGGAAAGGTTAGTGTTGCCTATATTGATGAAGATAATTTTCTACACAAAGAATTAAATGAAGATATAAAAAATAATAGAAATCCAGCCGAACAATTGTGTAAAAGTTTTGAATATTTGACGGATAGATCGGATAATGCCAGTACAATATCATATGACTGGAGGCAATTTAAAGAATTAAAACTGGAAAACCCAGGAAATATAATAATTACCATTGCTTCTGAAAATTCAGTAACATTCAGTCATGTACTGCAACCAAAAGAATACAGTTACGTACAGATATATCTAGATCTCCATGAGGGAAAAGATGTAGCAGATAATCTAATTAAAAAAGCAATGTCAAGCACTGACAGGCCTGATAACTGGGCAACAAAAAAAAGCCAATTTGAATAATAAATGTTCAGGGCGAGGCGGACCCCCCTTTTTTAGTGAGGGGTTTTTTGGTTTACCCTGAGCTTGCGCACTTCGATAAACTCAGTGCGACTCTTGAGTAAAACCGAATGGGACGAAGGGTTTATACTATTATAGCTAGTGGCATATGGTATATAGAGGATTGGGGTATTAGCGTGAATTTGAGTCATTTTTGCTAAATATTCACGGCATATTGACAAAATATCGTGAATATGCTACAATGATAGTATAAATCCACGATTTTTTAATACTATGGCCACATCAAAAGATATTAAGGGAAAAATTGATTTGTTGAAAAAAGAATATGATTCTTTAAAGAAAAACAAAGAATCGCTTTTAGATATTGTGTTTGAGTCAGAATTGCCGGAATCTGTTTACAATTCCAATGCAATTGAGAATTCAACTTTAACTGTCTTAGAAACGGAAAAGATTCTTTTAGACATGGAAGTTTCTCGCAACGTGTCAGTGCGAGAAGTTTTTGAAGCAAGAAATCTGGCCCGTGTGTTTGAGCATATAAAAGAAAAAATAAGTACACAAAATATTGATATGAACTTAATTTTGTTGTTGCACAACATGCTAATTTCGAATATAGATGAAAAAATTGCCGGCAGATTTCGTAAGCAAAACGAACATGTTCGTGTAGGAACATACATTGCGCCCGCGCCTAAACATATCGAGGCCATGATTGATAATATGCTTTTGGAATATTCAAGTCGGCATACACAATATTTTCTTGAGAAAATCGCAAAGTTCCATCTGGAATTTGAACATATTCATCCATTTTGCGATGGCAATGGAAGAATCGGACGTGTGCTTATTAATTACCAATTGATACAGCTTGGATTCCCGCCGATTATTATTCGTGATAAAGAAAAGGTAGTTTATTATAATTCGTTTAAAGAATATAGAAATAGCGATAAGAAAAAAACCGCCATCATGGACAAGGTTTTATCATTGGCGCTAGTGGAGTCTTTCCATAAAAGGATCGCTTATTTGGAAGGAGAAGAAATTGTTAAACTTTCAGAATATGCCAAAAAGAAAAATATATCTATATCAATTCTTTTAAATAAAGCCAAACGGCAAACCATTCCTGCCTTTCGCGAAAAAGGTGTCTGGAAAATTGCTAAAAGTTTTTAAGTTACTGTTTTAGAATGACTAAACAAATCAAAATACATAGTAGAGATATCAACTACACATTAAAAACCAGCAAGAAGGCTAAAAAGTTGCGTTTGGCTGTTTATTGCGATGGCAGTTTTGTGGTTACTAAACCAATGGGTTTAAATGATAGGGTAGTAGAAAAATATATTATGGAAAAATCTAATTGGGTGCTTGCTAAAATTGATCATTTTAAAAAGTTTGGAGTGGATATAAATAAAAACGACAAGCAAAAATATTTAACATACAAAAATAAAACTTTAGAATTTGTGCAAGAGCGCATACAGCATTTCAATTCTACCTATCAATTTAAGTACAACAAAATAAACATAAAGAATCAAAAAACCAGATGGGGGAGTTGTTCTAAGAAACGAAATTTAAATTTTAATTACAAAATATTATTCTTGCCGAAGCATGCAGCAGATTATATTATTGTTCACGAGCTTTGCCATTTAAAAGAATTTAATCATTCAACAAAGTTTTGGAATTTAGTGGCAACGCTTGTACCCAATCATAAAGAAATAAGAAAAGAGATCAGAAACAAAGGTTTATACTTTTAAATAATTATTTAGCAATATAAATAAGACTCCCCCTTAGGTAGGAGATTCCGGATCGGAGTCCGGAATGACAAGTGATTGGGGGAGTTTTTTTGATTTTGGAAAAGAAAAGAGGTGGAAAGCTGTGCGTGCTTTCCGCCGGTGTTGTGCGAAGTTTGGTGAGGCGGACCATTTGACATTTAAGATACAATCAAGTAACATTTCAACATAACAAAACGGCGCTTTGGAGCCGTTTTTTGTATTAATTACTTAATTATGATTGAAGAAAAATTAACTAAGATTGTTGAATGGACAAGATTAAAGATTAGGATTATTATTAATAAAGACATCAGTTTTTATTTTTATGAAAGGGAAATCTGGTGGGCATCTTTGGGTTGTAATATTGGTTTTGAAGAAGATGGTAAAAATGAAAAATTCGAAAGGCCTGTATTAATATTCAGAAAATTTAATAAGAATATGCTTTGGGCCATACCGTTAACCACGAAAAAGAAAGAAGGAAGATTTTTTTATACATTTATAGAAAATGGCAAAAGCTATACAATTATTTGGCCTCAGCTAAGATTGATTAGCAGTAAAAGGTTAATTAGGAAAATGGAAAAGATTTCACAAGGTAATATTAAATTAATATGAAAGTATATTATCAATAATCTATAAAAAAACGATCCCCGCAACTTGCGTTGCAGGGTCTCGGAGTTGCATCGAAAGTGATGCTAACCATTTGTTCTAAGCATAGCGAACTAATTATTATTTGTCAAGTAATTCTGCCGGTGTTTTGATGAGTTTAGAGAGGCGGACACTCTCTCGCTTTTTCGGGGGAGTTTTTATGATATAATAAATTATATGAATGTGATAAAGAGTTTATCAGATATATTCAATAACAAAACTATTTGGATTTGTTTTTTTCTTTTTAGTATTACTTTAACTATTTTTTTAATCGACCAGAGATATGACGGAAATGGAGATTTAATACCTAATAAATTATTACCAATATCGATTTTAAACGAAGGAGATTTTGATTTAAATGAGTTTTTTTGTAATCAAGAAGGAATTTGTGATACTACTCATCATTATTCAAGAAGTATAATTAAAGGACGTTTTGTTTCTAATTATCCAATTATTCCTGGAGTGCTTAATACACCCGTCTATGCGATAGCATCTTTTTTTACCGTTGACTTAATTAAACATAGAGACCTACTTTCAGCTATTAGCGCGGCTATAATTTCTTCTTTTTCAGTAATTTTGATGTTTCTTATTTTTAGAAATATTACAAAAAAAGAAATAACCTCAATAATTTTTTCTTTGGTGTATGCATTCGCAACTTTAGTCTGGAGTGTTGCAAGCCAGGATATCTGGCAGCACGGCCCTTCATTATTATTAATAAATATTACAATTTATATTCTTTTGATAAAAAAAGAAAAGCTATTACCGTGGGCGGGATTTTTTATAGGTATGGCAGTATTCAATAGACCAACAAATTTTTTAATAGCTTTACCAATTACAATATACTTTTTTTTAAACCATAGAAAGTTATTTACTAAATATCTAATATTGATTTTAATACCAGCTTTTTTACTTAGTTGGTATTCATTTTCTTATCACGGGTCAATTTGGGCTTTGGGACAAGCTAGGAAGGGGATAGAATTTTTTAGGACACCTTTGTTGACAAGTTTAGCAGGGATTTTAATTAGCCCAGCAAGAGGGCTTTTTGTATTTAGTCCTATTTTTTTGTTTAGTTTATTATATTTTCCAAAAATATTTAAAAAAAAGGAGGATACCTTAATAAAATATTTATTTGTTTCTTTACTTTTAACATTAATCTTGGTAGCTAAGTGGACTATGTGGTGGGGAGGGTGGTCCTTTGGATATAGATTGATAATTGAAACCATTCCGATTTGGATGATCTTTTTAGTATTGTCCTGGGAAAAAATAATCGTAAAAAATAAATATTTGATAGGTTTTTTTTTATTACTTACAATCATTTCAGTATATTTTAATTTTTTAGGAACTTTTTATTTTAGTTGTGGATTTAATAATGTTCCAAACAATATCGATAAAAATACAGAAAGACTGTGGCAAGTAAAAGATACCCAGCTTATTAGGTGTAATAATATGTTTTTTGATAAATTATTTCGTTAATAATGTAATAATCAACATAAAAAGCTCCCTATCTGCCTTCGCCCCGCTTACGCAAGACTTCGGCGAGATAAAAGGGAGTTTTTTGATTTCCTTTTGTTTGTACGCTATAATAGTTCTACATGACACAGCAAATACAAAAAATAATTAACTCCGCAAAAAGTGGCGGTAGAGTATTAAAAAAATATTTTGGCCAGAATCTTAAGCAGATAAATAAAGGCACTGCCGCTAATTTTTTTACTCAAGCCGATATTGATTCAGAAAAAGCTGTTTTGAAAGTTTTGATCAAAGAATTTCCTGACTATAATATTTTTTCTGAAGAGTGTGGTTTAATTGATAAAAAATCAGATTATATTTTTATAATTGATCCTTTGGATGGCACAAACAATTTTGCACTAAACATTCCCAATTTTGCTATTAACATTGCTTTGTTACAAAAGGATCAGATTATAGCTTCGGTTATACATCATCCAATATTAGATAAAACCTATTATGCACAAAAGGGTAAGGGAGCATATCTGGACGGTGTTAGGCTAAAGACTAATAACACGCGACATTTGTCTCAAGCTACGGTCTGTTATTCATGTGCTTACAATGATCCTAAAAATATAGTGGCTGCTCAAATGGGAAGCTTAACTAGAGCTAATCTTAAAAGAGTCTTATCCAACTGGGCACCAGCGTATGATTTTTGCCTTTTAGCTTTAGGCAAACTGGAAGCCATAGTTAATAATGATAATGAAATCTACGATTTTTTAGCTGGTAAGTTAATTGCACGCGAGGCAGGAGCAGTGATTACTGATTTCAATGGCAACCAAGAAAAATCAGACAAGAACAGCAAATTTTTAGCCAGCAGTAATACTACTATTCATAAACAGTTGCTTAAGATTATAAATAAGTGGTAAGGTCAAGCAGTTTCCCACCGGTGTTTTGGAAAGTTTGGTGAGGCGGACACTCTCTCGCGTTGGGGGGGAGTTTTTGGTTTATTCTGAGCGAGCATAGTGAGTCGAAGGGTTTGGGGATAACTTTTTTTAGTGGCTCAACTACGCCAAAAAAAATGCTATTGACGCAGTATATAAGCATGGTAGAATAAAGGCGAAGACTAAGTGTAGATTGAAGTTTTAAAAGAGATATGAAGTTTTGGGGAGGAAATTCTGTTTCTTGCGCAAGCAGGAGATAGAATTTCCTTCCTTACACCTCTTCTCTTTTACGCAGTTATTACTGCAATTATAATAAATTATAATAAACTCTCAATCTTAACCTTCTCCCCCCCATTCATCAAATGATGAATTTTCATGATAGAAGCACTTAGTCTTCTTTCTTTTGTCTAAAAAATATAATGCCGCTATTGAAGCGGTTTTTTAGTAAAAGAAAGATGCCCGCTCATGATTGCGTAAAGCGGGCATCTGGCCGAACGGCATTTTTGTGTTGATGTGAAGATTCTAGTAGGGCTCAAATGAAAGCCCAAGATTATTCCTCAAACCTTGGGTGTTTGAAGTGATCGTGATTACAATTTGGGCAAGGAACAGTTTTACTATCAACTTCTTGCCCGCATTTCGAGCACGTGAGCCCTGATTCGTCATCCTTTATTTTTTTGCAAGGATCACCCATTACCTTCACCTCCTTTCCAGTAATGACCTATTTTGTTTTACTACTTATGATTTATTTTGTCAAATATTAGTCTTTATTAGTAATAGTTTGGTATAATAAGAATATATGGATTTTTGGACAACAATTAAATTAAGAAGAAGTGTTAGAAATTTTGATGCAGAAAAAAAGGTTCCAGAAAATCACATCAAAAAAATATTAGAAGCAGGTCAACTCGCTCCTTCTGCTGGAGGAATGCGAGATTGGCATTTTGAGGTTATTAGAGACCAATCAATACGTGATCAGTTATCTTTAGATGCCATGGGACAAAAATTTATTTCTCAAGCGCCAGTGGCAATTATTGTTTGTGCTGATGTTACTAAAAGTGAACATACTTATGGCGAGCGTGGTAAAAATTTATATACTATTCAAGACACAGCTGCTGCCACCCAAAACATGCTTTTAGCTGTAACAGATTTAGGACTCGCTAGTTGCTGGGTTGGTGCTTTTGACGAAGAAAAGGTGAGTGAGACATTAAAGCTAAGTTCTAACTTAAGGGCAGTAGCAATTTTGCCTGTGGGGTATGCGAAGTAAGGGGAGTGAAATGAAGTAGCTGTTGATACAGTTGATATTGTTAATACGTTAACATAATTATTTTGCGTGTCGTATTAACAGTCTAATCGTATTAACAGTATCAATAAAATTACGTAATATTTCAACTACTATGCCACATCTCTTCGAAGATCCAAAATACAACGTTATCATCACCAAACACTTTGACGTGCACCAAGACTGGGAAATTCCAATCCCAGGTTTTTTTATAATAGCGACAAAAGACAGATCACAAAATTCAATTGCTGAGTTTAGTGATGAAAAAGCAAACGAATTTATAAGAGTATTAAAAAAACTTAGAGAAGGCATGAAAGAGGTCTTAAAAATTGAAAAAGTCCGTTTATGGCAGAACGAAGATTCAAAATATAATTTTCATGTCTGGGTATTCCCTCGGCATCAATGGATGGATGAGCACGGAAAGTTTATGAAGTCTCTGCCAGGTATTGTTGAATATGCAAAAAAGAATATGGTAAATGATAAAGTTTTTAAAGAAGTTGAGGAGTATGCAGCAAAGATGAAGGAGTATATGAAGGAGTTTAAATAGAATAGCGATATAGAGATTAGAGTTATTGTAGAGATGGAAGAAACGTAAGTTAACTTGAGATGAATAAAAAAAGCAAAATGAGATATAGAGATTAGAGAAGCTGACTCTAATAGCTCTAATCTTTTTAATTAATTAGAAATTATAAAAAAACCCTCTAAGGCGTCATCGCCGCGAAAATTTATTGTTCGGGGCTCGCCGAGAGGGTTTATTTAAGCTGTATAGCTCTAGCAGCCTCGGCGGGTCTAGTCGTTCGCGAACGACTAGACGGGGACGCCCGCTTCGACTTGCCCGCCTAGCCGTCGTGGCTGGCGTCGAGCGAGGCGAGCCTTCGGCGGTAGCTCATTTAAGATTATTTATTCTTCAACACTATCTACAATAGAAACATCAATTTTTGGTGAAACAAATGTTCTGCCAATGTTATCAAACGCTTTAGCATATAGTTTGTATTCACCAATAGTCGGAGCAGTAAGCCAAGAAGATGCAACAGTATTAGAACTAATTTGTTTAATATTACCAATAGTATCAACTCGTCCACCAGCAGTATTTTCTAGATAAAAAGTTACGCTGGTAATGTTTGTTGTTGCAGATAGATTTGCACTTAAGTCTTGAGGAAAATTAGTTTTTAAAATATTTGTTCCACCTGAAGGCGAAGTGACATTGATTGTCAGCGGAAGATCAGAAAGTATTAGGTTAAGATTAATTTCTTCTGAACTTCTGTTACCAACATCATCGTAGGCGATTGCTTTTAGCTTATAGAAGCCAGATCCAATTGCAGGATCACCAATGTACCCCATAATATTAAATGGTGGTGATTGAGCAACTCCAATTAAAGAGTTATCTATATAATATTCTACTTTAGAAATTCCACGTGGTGCAGCTGCCTGCACATCTAAGTTAATATCACGTGAAATTATTTTGTCGTTATTTTTTGGTGTATTAATTTTGATTGTAGGCTGGTATTCTGGCAGATGGACATTATCATATTCAGTAGGGGGTTCATCTAAAACCATGTTATTTTCCTGCGCCCATTTTGCTACTGCGTCTTCCCAATTTTGATATTGCCAGTCTTGAGTAGGGTCAGCAGGCGGCAGGCCTTGAGGGTCGTCTTTATTTACGTAGTAGAGTATGTTGTGAGCAAGTGTAAAGGTTTTTTTAACGATATAGTCTGATGGTGTATTTTTTGTAGCTAATAGGCCAGACACTCTATCAATGTCATAAGTAGCTTGTCCGGCAACTTGCCCATCTAAAATGGGTTTGTTGGTCTTTACTTCGTCTGGTTCTTTAAATGATTCAATTGGCGTATCACCCAATACTCTACGCATAAATTCGTTCCAGATTGGGCCTGTCATCATAGAGCCAGAGCTAGACATTTCTGAGTTATCGTTATTTCCTGCCCAGACACCAACTGATAACGACGGAGTGTAACCAATGGTCCAAGCATCTCTGTAATCGTTGGTAGTGCCTGTTTTTGCAGCTACAGGGCGACCTCCTAGCTGCAATGCAGAGTTTTCACCAAAAGCATAGGCTCTAGCTGCATTGTCAGACAAGATATTATTTATCTGACGCGCGATTTGAGTTTCCATTACTTTTTTTTGTGTTTCTTCCCATTCTTCAAGTACTTTACCTTCTTTATCTTCTACTCTTAAGATAGAAGTAATGGGGTGCCATTCTCCTTCGCGTGCAAATACTGAGTATGCATTAACGTGCTCAATAAGTTTTACCTCTCCACCACCAAGTACTAAAGAAAGTCCAAAGCGACTACGGTCTTTTAAGGTGGTGTAGCCTAGCTTGTCTGCTAAATCTAAAACATTATCCACCCCTGTTAAATAAATGGTTTTGACTGCTGGTATATTTAATGATCCTGCCAGAGCTTTTCTAATAGTGACTGGGCCATGTTCTTTTAAGTCATAATTTTTTGGTGTGTAGTCTTTACCGATCTCTGTTAAAAAAGTTGTTTCTACATCAAATAAAGTTGTGTTTGGAGTATAGCCTTTTTGGAATGCTGCAGCATAAACAATTGGCTTAAACGAAGAACCAGGCTGTCTATCTCTAATAGTTACGTTGACCTGCCCGTCTATTTCTTCGTCGTAAAAATCTTTAGAACCAACCATGGCTAGTATTTGTCCATTTTTTGGATCAAGAGCAACTAAAGCTGCATTTGAGCCACCTCTGTTTTCAATATTTTTCATACCGTTGGTAACAGCTTCTTCAGCAATTTCTTGTTTATATAAATCCAGAGTGGTAATAACTTTAAGACCTCCTTGTTCAACAGCGCGTTCGCCATATTTTTCAGATAAGTATTCTTTTACATACATTACAAAATGAGGAGCAACAATACTTTCTCTTTTCTTTTTGAATTCAATTGTTTCATTTTTTGCTGCAGTTGCTTGGTCTTCTGTAATATAATTAAGCTCTACCATGCTATCTAAAACCCATCCTTGTCGACCATAGAGTTCCTCAACATGTGTGCCATAAGGGGAGTAGTAGCTTGGTGCTTGTGGCATAGCTGCTAAAATAGCTGCTTCGCCTAACGTAAGGTCATCCACTGATTTACCAAAATATGTTTGAGCACCTGCCTCAATTCCGTAGGCAGTTGAGCCATAGGGGATTTCGTTAAAGTATAGTTTTAAAATTTCTTCTTTAGAAAATTTTCTTTCAATTTGATAAGAAAGAATAAGTTCCTTTATCTTTCGCGTGTATGTTTTTTCTGGAGATAATATAGCGTTTTTTACTAACTGTTGTGTCAAGGTCGAACCACCTACGCGACTGCCAGTTGTTATGTTTTTTATTACTGAACGAATTACACCCGTGATGCTGTAGCCTTTATGTTCATAAAACTTTCTATCTTCTGCCGTTAGGGTTGCGTCAAGCATAAATTGTGGAATATCAGAAAGTTCAATCATTGTCCTTTTTTCTTCACCATGAATATCATACAAAATATCTTCACCGGTCCTGTCATAAATTTTTGTGCTTAACGCTATGTCACGTTCAATTATTTTATTAGGGTCTGGTAAATTACGTGAAACCCAAATAAGCACGCCTAATGAGCTGACAGAACCAATTATTAAACCAGCTACAATTACACCAAGAATTAACTTAGTTAAAGATGAACCAAGCTTTAGTCTTTTTGGTTTATATTTGCCGTATTTTTTTGGACCACTAGATCGACTTGGCGGTGTTAATTTGCCCGTAGATCTATTCCAGTTTTTTGGCGATTGGGTTTTAATTGATAATCCCGGTATGGGCATATTATGGATAATTTCTAATTTTCAATTTTCAATTTCTAATGATTAAGGTCGCACCTAACAATCCAGCGTCATCTTTTAATTTAGATTTAACAATTTTTGTTTTTTTCAATATTGGATAAACTGCCTTTTTGCGGGCAATTTTTAAAGCAGGACTCCATAAATCATTTACTCGTATCATTCCACCACCAATTATTATAATGCTTGGATTCAAGGCGTTGATGATATTTGCTATGCCTACACCCAAAGATTCAGACATTATTTTTAAAACAAGTTTGGCATGTTTATCACCTTTTTTGGCCTGCTGTTCAATATAAAACGTATCCTTTTCCTTGCCGGTGATTTTTTTGTAAAGCTTAGACATACCACTGCCAGAAGCATAAGTTTCAAAATGCCCAACTTGTTTGCAAGAACATGTTAAACCGTTTTCTACAATAGAGGTATGCCCCCACTCTCCAGCAGCGCCATTTTCTCCATGAAAAATAATACCATCAAATATCATGCTAGACCCAACACCAGTTCCTATCGTTAAACCTACAACGTATTTATATTTTTTGCCCGCACCTAACACACTTTCTGCTAACGCAAAACAATTTGTGTCGTTTTCGACAAAGGTAGGTTTTTTAAATTTCTTTTTTAAAAAAGCTGCAACTTTTACGTTTTTAAAATTTTTAGAAAAATTAGGGCTGACGATCACGATACCTTTTTTTTGATCAATTTGTCCTGCAAAACTAACACCAATTGCTTTGACGTTTTTTTGCCAAACTTCTCTAACTGCTGTTTCAATATTTTTTAAGACTACTTTTTTGCCCCGGCTACTTTCGGTAGGTATCTTTATACGTTTTTGAATTTTATTGTTGGTAATCAATGCAGCAGCAATTTTTGTTCCGCCTACGTCAACGCCTATATAATATGGGAGTTTTGATTTTTTCATAAATTGTTAATATTATTTTTCACCAATCCATTTTAGCACATCTTTGTACTTTTGGTTAGGTATTTTTGTCAGGTCAATAATTTTATATGGTAATTGACTTTTTTTAACTTCTTCTATATATTGTTGCTGCTGTTGTATGTACCACTTAGGATCATGCAAAATACGTTTATAGTGTGGGTAAAGATTCAGCCTGTCTTTGATTCGTTCTGATATTAGTTTTTCGTCTTCTGTGTAAGTGCAAAGAATGATTTTAGTATTAAGATTTTTTAGTTTTGTTTCAGTTTTAGAATAATCCAGTTCAATATTATTATGAAGGCGGTTGTAGACTATATCAGAAATATGGAATTTTTCGAATAAAATGTTTTTGTCTTTTAACAAACTGAGCATCTCAGTATATTTTTCAATACATGGTTTACCATAAGTAGTTCCAAATATACCAACATCAGAATTAAACCAATGGCAGCCGTCCAACACAACTTTATTCTGATTGTATTTTTCTTCCAAGAAATTATAAACAGGAGCCATTAGATAGCTTTTGCCTGCAAGTTCTGCACCCTCAAAAATTAAATGATGTTGCATATTTACCGCCCACCAATTATTTTATTTAACATAGGCGTATTGATATTTGTACTTATTAAATTTTTATTAAGCGTTTTAAACATAACAATTAGTGTGGGTCGTTATTTTATTTTTTTTAAGTAGCCTTTAGTTTCTTCAAATAACGCATCAGCGCGAGGTCTATCAAAAGTGCTAACAGTTAGAAAAAATATTGCGCTTCTTAACGATGTCCAAGCTTTATATAGATTAAGCCTGTTGTGATCTTTTGTTTTTAGCTTGATTTTTCTTCTTTTTAAATATGATTGCAAAAATATTTTTTGTAGTTTTTTAATTTGGAGATAACTAATATTTTTTCGTGACATGTATCCAAGTTGTTGAATAAAGCTGGCCAAGTCTCTGGCATAGTGGCCTAAACAGCAGTCAGTATAATCAATTGCTAATAACAAATTATTTTGTTTATTATAGATTACATTTTCTGGGTGGAAATCACCATGGATAATATATTGTTCATCAAAACCCCACTTTTTTTCTAAATTGTTAATTTTGTGGAAAAGTTTTTCAGTTTGATCATGGTATTTTGGATATTTGTTATGCTTTATATCAATTGATTTTAGAAAGTGTTTTGGGCCAGGCAATATTGTAGAAATTTTACTGTGAGCAGGATTGAAATTTTTTACTTTGTCAGTAGGAAGATTATGCAGTTTTGCCAGCCAGCGACCAGAAAGTTTTACAATGTTTTTAAGTTCTCGAAACTTTGTTTGTGGATCAATAATATATTGATAAAGATTTTTTCCGGATGCTTCCAAGTAAAACATTGCTTTGTAGCGTTTTAGAAAAAATAATGGTTGTGGGCACATCAAATTTCCTTTAGAAAAATCATTTTTCCACAAATGGTCTAAAGCTTCAAATGCACCTTGTCTAGGTTCTTTAGAATTTGAGTTGCAGAATATGACAACCGGTTTCATCTTTTTATTTTTAAAATGTACTTCGTATCTAGCTACAATATGATAAAAAGACTGCTGACCAATTTTTTGTTTGAACGTATTAATGGCGATGTAACTAATTTCGTCTTTGCCAATAATTTGTGGGGCTACATGTTTCTTGAAAAGTTTTATTAAGAAGTTCTGGTCTAAAAGAGAAAGTCCGCGTCTAATCTCAGTAGACATTTTTTTTGCTTCTGGTTGAGTTTTATGATATTTCTTCCAGTGCTTTTTCCAAATTTCTTTAATTAATAAATGATACAGTTTTTCTGCTTCAAGTTTTGTTTTTTGTGATACATTGTGTAGCGATCTAATACTAGAAATTAATTCTTTTATGCCTTTTTCTACAGCATCTGGATTCCAAGTGACAAAATCAAAAAGATCAAGCTTCCTATCTGCTGCCCACCACCAGGCACAGCTGGCAAGGCCTCTATCTAAGTGATGCCTAGCCCAATCGTAATTAGGCCCTTTTTCTTTACTGGCGCTGACAACCCTGATAGCAATTTTTCTTAGATCCCAAAGGTTTTGATGTATCTTGTTTTTTGGATTTTGCCATAGAGCATAGGGGAGCTTTCTTTTCAGTTCCTGAGGGGTGCTTTCCCAACTGCTTGCCAGTGGAGTGACAGATTCAGTTGGCATGCTCAGTTCAAGATATTCAGAGACTGTTTTTGTCCTTACTTGATTATTTTTTAAAATTTGTTCAAATACATTTTGCCAGTCATGATGGTGATGTCCGTACATTTCGCCGTCTGTGGCAGTTATTAGAAAATTAGGAGGATTGCTTTTTTTTGTCAGGCTCAGTATGGTATCTGGTACAAATGTTTTGGAAATATCACGGTTACGAAAGGCAACCATTAAGCCGATATTTTTTATTTTATATTTTTTGTTATAGTCAACTAGTCCTAATCGTCCTTTATACGCAATCTCATCTAGAATAATCCATTTGTATCCCAGTTTTTTAATTATTTTTGCTACGTTAGCATTGTAAGCCATCTCTGGCAAGAAAAACCCCGTTGGATGGTAAAGATCGTCAAAAGCTTGTTTTAAAATTTGATCATTAAGTTCTATTTGTCGTTTAATTTCATTTGGTGGCAAAAGTGGTAGTATTGGATGATACCTGGCAGAACCAACAAGCTCAATTTGTCTACCAGCAACTAATTGTTTGAATTCTTCAATAAGTTTTTCTTGACCCACACTATATAGATGTTCTAAAAGGCAACCAGAAAAATTTAGAGTAATTTTTGCATTTTTGTTTTTTTTTAAAATATTTACCAACTGCCAGTAACTTTCTTTACTAACCTGTTGTACAACCTCAGGATCTTGATAGGGAGGTTGATAAATATGTAAAAAATTAACCCAAGTGATCATAGGCAAAAATTATTTTTTATTGTTAGCCAAGTCTTTTTGTCTTTGTTTGATAGCTTTGCGATATAAGACCAAATATTTTTTAGCTGGGATTTCCCAGGAAGATGATTGCTCCATACCTCTTTTTACTAGATCGTTCCAATTTTCATTATATTTATAGCTTTCAATTGCTCGTACAAGAGATATCAATAATGCTTTATGGTTGTAGCTGTGAAATATAAAACCATTGCCCTTTTTAGTTTTTGCATTGTAGTCCGTTACCGTATCAGCTAATCCTCCAACGGAACGAACGATAGGGATAGAACCATATCGTAAGCTTATCAATTGTCCTAAACCGCAGGGTTCAAAGCGTGAAGGCATTAAAAATAAATCAGTGCCAGCATAAACAGAGGTAGCCCGTTTGGCGTCAAATTCGAGATGTGTGCCGACTTTTTTGGGATATTTTTTCTGCATTTTTTTAAAGAAACTTTCATAGTGCTTTTCGCCAGATCCCATTATGACAAATTGAATATCTAGTTTTAACAGTTCTTCCATAATTGGCATAACCAAGTCAATGCCTTTTTGTTCAGCAATTCTGGTTACCATTCCAATCAGCGGAATATCTGGATCAACCGGTAAGCCAAAATATTTTTGTAAATACTTTTTATTTTCCGCTTTTTTGTTTAAAGAATTAGGATCATATTTTTTATATAATCCAGGATCAGTTTTTGGGTTGAAATCATCATAATCAATCCCATTAACTATGCCAAAGAGCCTATCTTCACGGTTCTTTAATATCCGATGTAGGTCTTGCCCAAAATCCTTGGTGATAATTTCTTCTGCATATTGTTCTGATACAGCGTTGATGATATCAGAATTAATAAATGCACGTTTAGCAAAATTAATACGCTCAATAGCTGGCGTATGGCCGAATTTTGGTAGACGTGAGTAGCCATCATCACGTAGATTACTTCTTACTTTCCACCAATTGTGGCCGAATTGAAATAATAGGTTATGAATGGTAAAAATTGTGGCAGTATTTTTAAAGAATTCATCTTTGGCATATCTTCTTTTTAAGAAATATGGGATAAGCCCAGTTTGCCAATCGTGACAGTGTACTATATCTGGCTGGAAATTTATCAATTTTAATAATTTGATAGCAGCAAGATCAAAATAGAAAAATCTGGCATTTTCATGTTCAGATCCATAAAGACTTTTTCTTTTGCCAAAATATTTATTATTTTCAACAAAATAAACAGGTAAACCTTTTTCTAGCTCTCCTTGCCAGAAATCTGCTTCCATATGGACACCTTCGCTCAATTCAATTTTGATATCCTCAATTATTTTTTTCAGCTTAAACTTTTTTAGATCAGTAACTTCTGAATACAAGGGTGTAACAATGATTACATCATGGCCTACTCCTTTAATAGCTTTAGGCAGAGAAGATGCAACATCAGCTAAACCACCGGTTTTGGAAAACGGTTCGACTTCTGAGCAGAAATGTACAATTTTTAGTTTTTTTGCCATAGTAGTTTAGTTGATTTGAGTTATTAGAGAGATTTGAGTTGTGGTGTAGTTAATACTGTTGATAGGTTGATACAGTTAATATGTACACTTGAGTTCCAAACATCATATTAATCGTATTAACAATCACTTTACATCTCGCCCTACTCTTACTCCAAATACCCCAAATACTTCGAAGCTATAACAAACATAGCATGAGACCAAGCTAAAGGCTTTATGCCTTTTCTAAAATCTTCAAACATTTGTTCGGGTATTAAATAATCATTTTCTACGCGGTCTACCACCCAATCATAATATTTATGAGCTTTCTTTTTGTCGTTTCCGATTGACCAGTAAATAGACATCCAAAAGTTAAGTAAAGGCCAAGCACCTGCTCCTTCTTCTGCTGTACCTTCACCATCATAATAATCAAACTGATAGCGGTGTACGCCTCCATGGAAAACAGCTTTTTGTTCAATTGCTTTTACAGTATTGACCATTTTTTCATCAGTTGCTTTTACTATACTACACGGGTAAACAAGACCTAATAAAGAAGAATCAACATTAAAGTCGTCTATTTTACCGTGATTTCTATAATATCTTTTATCCTTTTTGCTATATGCTTCATTTACCATTTTTATCATTTGATCTGCTGCTTCTTTCCATTTTTCGCCGTTAGCCATTTTATCTGCAACAATTAATCCATAAGCACAGGCAGCTAAAGAATAAGTGTGGTTATTTTCCATAGAAGTTGAGGTTTTTCTTCTTCCTTCTTCCCATAGATCAACAGTGTTATGAAAAAAATATTTGCCCTTCCAGTCGTTAGTTAAACCATCGGCTAAGCGCCGAATGAGAAGTTCCTGTTTTTTGCATCCTGCGATATTATCTTTATAAAAATCATAAATTGCCCATAAAGTACTGCCTGCCTGGTCGGGTTGGAATTGGCCATTTTTTAATCTGCCATTTGTTGAATAACTGCCAAATAGCAAACCTTCTTTTTCAAAATCTTCTGGTCGTTTGAGTAGCCAATCAAAATAAGGTTCTTGTATGTCATTTATTCCTACCATTTTTGCGGCAACACAAATATAGCCAGCATCGCGTGGCCAAACATAATGATAATCTTTAGCTTCGCGAGGATAGTAATCTTTGTCTGGATTAGCGGCAGATATTGCACCGTTGTCTAAAGCATTATCTTTAAAAATTTGTTTACTTTTATGAATGATTTTTTTTATTTTTTCTTCTCGAGTCATACCCTGTAATAGAAATTTAATTAATTAAGTTTATATATATGTTAAATTCTTGATATCAAATATTATATATATGAAATTTTTTTTAATGACATACGTCCCTATTAAATTTTCACTACAGGGCCATAGTTAAATTGAATTAGCAGCACAGATAGCGCAGGCTAAAGCATCAGCTGCGTGGTCTGGCTTGGGAATATTTTTTAGATTAAGTATAATTTTTACCATTTGCTGAACCTGTTTTTTGTCAGCGCGTCCATAAGTAGTGATGGCTTGCTTGATTTGCAGGGGAGTGAAATCAAAAATTGGCTTGTTAGTTTTGATACAGGTCAACAATATTACACCACGCGCTTGTCCAACTAGTAATGCAGTTTTTACATTTTTACAAAAATAAATACTTTCTACACCAAACGCATCGGGTTTGTATTTCTTTATAACTTTTGCCAAGTCTTGATTGATAATTTTTAAACGTTGTGCGAATTCTTTTTTAGCATTTGTTGCGATTAAACCATAGTCAATCAATGCAAGCTTCTGCCCTTTTTTTTCTAAAATGCCCCATCCAGTAGTAGCAAGCCCTGGGTCAATTCCCATGATAGTAATTGTTTTAGATGTCGGCATTAGTGTAGTAGTTATTTACGTCAGCGCATTCATCGAGAGCAGAAAATAGTTGTTCAAGTTTGTCTGGGTTTTTCATTTTAACTTTTTCTTTAGGAATCATTTCTATCTCAGCATATTCAATTTTTTGATTGGCTTGTTCTAAATTTTCTTTTACCTTTTGCAGTTGTTTGGGATCGGTATAAACAAGAAATGAATCGTCGTCTTCCCCGATGTCATCAGCGCCTGCGTCAATAGCAGTTAGTTCTAGTTCCTCCTTTTTTTCAAAACTTGGTTTGGGTAAGCGTATAACTCCTTTACTTTCAAATTGCCACGAAACTGCATTTTGGCCTGCGATACTACCGCCATTTTTGTTTAAAACATTTTTTATTTCACTTAAAGCGCGGTTGCGATTATCTGTTAAGCTATCAATTATTATGGCAACCTTTTCTGGACCAAAACCTTCGTAGCGTAATTCTTCAATCGGCCCACCTGCAATTTCTCCAGTACCACGTTTTATTGCGCGTTCGATATTATCTTTAGGCATGTTAGCAGACCTAGCTTGGTCTACAGCCAATTTCAATTTAAAGTTCATATCAATTTCACCTCCACCTTCAGAAGCAGCCAAGGTAATAGTATTGGCTAATTTGGTAAAAAGCGCCCCTTTCTTAGTATCAGCAGCGCCTTTTTGCCTTTGAATTTTTGACCATTTGGAATGACCAGACATGGCTAAGTTTAATAATCAAATTCTAAATCCCAAATCTCAAACAAATTCTAAATTCTAATAATCAATTTGCAAACAATCTCGTTTTTGGGTATTGGAAATTGATTATTGGATGTTGTTTGTTATTTGGTGCTTGGTACTTGTGATTTAAAACGTTTAAAAAAAGCTCAATTTTTAAGCTGTATAACAATTAGATTATACAATAAAGATGAAGTTTTTTCAATCTGTGTCAAGCTTGATTATCTAGAGAAATTCAGTTAATATCAAGGTGTTAACATAATAATATATGAGACAAAGATTGACCATAATGTTTGAGATGTTTTTCCCGGTCATATGCGTCTGATCTTTCAAGGTAAGCCTCATAGTAAATCAACTGCCATTTATGATTTCTAGTGTAGGATGATTTACTGGAATTATGTTCAAGTAAACGTCTTCTTAAATTATTAGTGTAACCATAGTATAATTCACCTTTTTCATTTTTGATGAGGTAAACGTAGAACATATGAATTATATTGTGAATAATAATTAATTTGAGTAAAAATTAGTGCGGGGATAGTCTCTTTGTTGGGTGAAAGAGGGATATTGACAAATGTTTTTATACAAGCTATTCTAATTATAGAATATATATGAAAAGCACCTCTTAATGGTTTTGTCCTTAAGCGGTGTTTTTCTTTTTATATTCCAATTTTTGCCTCAGATTGTCCATATAGATTATTTTTTCCTTGGCGGTTTTTTTCAATAATATTGAACAAGTTTTTACGTATGGACTCATAACAAATTTTAATTTTTTTATTTCTATAAAGATGTTTAATTAACGAATAGAAATCACCGTCGCTACTTACAATTATAGCTTTATCAAAATTATTATATTCAAACATAACTTTTAAAACCAAGTCAGCGTCAACATTACCTTTAGGTTTACCTTTTTTGTCTTGCATCGCTGGTTTAAAGACTAGTTCATAACCATATTTTTGTAACGATTTGTATAAATCACGATATTGTGGCAAGTAGCCGATAAAGTAATAAACTTTGCTTACGGCATACTTTTCCTTAAGATATACTCTAAATTTTCTAAAATCTAGGTCCCAACCTAAATTCTTAATGCCAAGATTTAGATTTTGTCCATCTATAAAAGCAAAATTGTTTTCTTTGGAAATCATAAAAAACGGCCTTTCGCGCCGTTTTTTTATATTAGTTACAATTGTAGTAGATTGCTAGTGTATTGTCAAATTATCATTATCTTTGTTGGGTGAAAAAGGGATTTTTTTATACTTGAAAATAAGCTAAATGACAATTAAATTATACTATAAAAGTTAGTTATTTTCAATGTATGTCAAGAGTGCTTGAGGACCTTGAAATTTTAGAGAATTTAAGATAAAATAATGACAATATGACACTCAATAATTATAAACAAATACAAAAGCTTGGAGCAGAAGAAATTTTGGAATCAATACGCCAATTACCCAATCAGTGTCAGCAGGCGTTTGAAGAAGCTAATAAAATTAAGATACCTGCAAATTATCAAAATATTAATAACGTTGTGGTAAATGGCATGGGTGGCTCAGGCTTGGGCGCCCATATTTTAAAATCTGTTTATAAAGATCAGATTAAAATTCCATTTGAAATAATCAACAGTTACCAATTACCAAAATATGTTAATAACAAAACTTTATATTTAGTTGCTAGTTATTCAGGTAATACTGAGGAACCTCTCGCTACTTTAAATGAAGCAAAAAAGAGGGGAGCCAAAATTGTTGGATTTGCAGCTGGTGGCAAACTAAAAAGTTATTTGCAAAAAAATAAATTACCGGGTTATATATTTGAGCCAAAATTTAATTCTTCTGGGCAACCACGAATGGGAGTTGGGTATTCTTTGGTAGGTCAATTAGTACTTCTAAGTAAGTTGGGTTTAGTAAAATTTTCAAAACATGATCTGCAAAAAGTCATTAAAGCTTTAGAGCAAGGTGAAAAAAGATATGATTTTGGCATCAAAACTACAAAAAATGCTGCTAAGCAAACAGCACAAAAAATAAAAAATAAAATCCCTATTATAGTTGCTTGTGAGCATTTAGCTGGTAATGCACATGCTGTTGCTAATCAAATTAATGAGAGTGCCAAACACTCTTCTTTTTATTATTTAATTCCAGAACTCAACCATCATTTGCTAGAAGGTCTTAAAGAACCAAAAGGTAGCAATCTAGTCTTTATATTTTTTGAATCAAAATTATTTTTACCAAGAAATCAAAAAAGAATCAAAATAACAAAGCAAATTTTAAATAAATATAAAATCAGTCATGTAAGCTTTTCTACAGTACAATCGCAAAAAATCAATCAAGCCTTTGAAGTATTACAGTTTGGCAGTTACGTTAGTTTTTATATGGCAATTCAAAACAATGTTAATCCAGAAATCATCCCATTTGTAGATTTTTTTAAAAATCAACTTTCTAAAAAATAAACTCCACACCATATTAATCTTTTTAGTATGATTAATATGAAGAAAGTAAAATTTAATGTGTGTACGATCAATAAATAAAGAATTGGTGCTGGGGTAAAAATCAAAAACTCCAGCCAGTTGGTCTTTGCAGCCATGCTTGGTAAAGACTAACCAAATTATTTGACCCCATAGAATAACTCATTTCATCACGTAGAACGGGACTTCGTTCGTTATTTACGGGGCGAGAGGTATTGATTAGTTTGTATTTAATTATCCCAAGCCCCAGTGTTTAGCGCTGGGGTTGTCAGTATTTTGACTGAAGTTTTTGTTTCTCATATGAAAAATAGATTATCTTTTATTATTTCTCAAGCCCCCTATTTAAAATACATAATACTTTTTGCCTTTGTATTTTTATATTTTTTAATTTTGCAGGGGTATCCTAGTTTTGCAGATCCCGATTCTTTTTATCACGCTAAAATGGCAGAATTGATTAGTCAAAATGGCATTGTTTTTGATTTCCCATATTTGCAGTTTACTGTTTTGAATAATTATTTTGCTGACCATCATTTTTTATATCACATTTTACTAATACCCTTTGTAACTATTCTAAATCCATTGGTCGGATTAAAGCTTGCCACCATTTGTTTTGCAACTTTAGCAATTTTAACATTTTATTGGTTGCTAAACAGACTTAAGATTAAGGGAGCTATCATTTATACTTTAATTTTGTTAACTGCTAATCCATTCATTTTTCGATTGAACTTAGCAAAAGCTCAAGGGCTAGCTTTGATAGCACTTTTTGTTGGTTTGTATCTAATTATACAGAGACGTTATGTGTTATTATCATTATTATCATTTTTATTTGTTTGGTTGTATGGAGGATGGCCGTTAATTTTAGTAATAACGTTTATTTTTGTATTTTGTAGTTATCTCTCTTCGGTGAAGTCAGGTTTTGTAAAGAGAACAAAACCTAAATCCCAAATTTTAAATCCCAAACAAATTCCAAATTCTAAATCCCAAATTCTAAAATTTTTTGTGAATAGAATGAATCATAAAAGATTACATTTGCAGAATATTAAATTATTGTTGTCAGTAGTCGGTGGTTTGTCAGCGGGCCTCATATTTAATCCATACTTTCCAAAAAATTTATTGTTTTACTGGCAACAGATTATTCAAATTGCAGTAGTAAATTATCAAAAAATAATTGGTGTAGGAGGGGAGTGGTATCCATACAATTTTTTTCATCTGATCGCAGCTTCGTCTTTAACTTTTATAATATTTATTATTGCTTTGACAATTTTTTTCTTGCACATAAGAAAAAAATCAGTAATTTCGATAACTACCTTAATATTAAGTTTGTTATTTCTTGGACTAACATTAAAATCACGTCGTAATGTAGAATATTTTATACCGTTTGCGATTTTGTTTTCTGCGATCAGTATCAATCAATTTATTTCATCAAAAGTGGTCAAACAAATAACTCAGGATTTTAAGAAGCTTTTATTACAAAAAAAATATCTTTTGGTAGGATTGATTATTCCAATTGTTTTGTTGCCTTATATTGTTTTTAGAGACGTCAAAAGAGTATATATTGATCATCATAAAAACTTTTCATTTACTCAATATCAAGATGCATCAAATTGGCTAAATCAAAATACAACGCCCAAAAGCATTGTTTTACACAGTGATTGGGATGAATTTCCGATACTTTTTTATCATAATACTAATAATTACTATATAGTTGGGTTAGACCCTACATTTATGTATAATTATAATAAGGATTTGTATTGGAAATGGTATAATATTACAATGGGACAGGAAAAAGAATTTCTTTACCAACAAATTAAAAATGATTTTAAATCAGAATATGTGTTTATTGAACATACCACGCACCAGCTTTTAGATAGAAATTTATCAAATAATTTTTATTTTGAAGAAGTTTATCGAGATCAGTCGACTAAGATATATAAAGTTAATTAAAGTATGAATTTAATAATAGTTATACCAGCGTTTAATGAGGAAAAAATTATCAAAGAAAGTGTTTTGCGCGTACATCATTATTTAAAACAGAATATCACGCAATCAACATGGCAAATTATTATAGCAGACAATAAGTCTACCGACCTTACCTCGTATATAGCAAAGAGTCTAGAGCAAGATTACCAGCACATCAAATATTTATTTGTAGAAGAAAAGGGCAAGGGTATTGCTATCAAAAAAGCATGGCAGAAATTTGATGCAGATATTTATTGCTTTATGGATGCAGATCTAGCAACTGATCTGTCGTCGCTACCTCCTTTGGTCGATGCTATTAATCAAGGAGGTTATGACATGGCAGTAGGCTCAAGATTTATGAAAGGCTCCCAAGTAAAAAGATCACTTTTAAGAAAATTATTTTCTTTTGGATATTTTGTTGCAACAAGAATAATTGTAAAAACTAAAATAAAAGATTTGCCATGCGGTTTTAAAGCAGTCAACAAAAAAGTTGTAGACCATATTCTGCCACAGGTACAAAATAACGAATGGTTTTTTGATAGCGAATTAGTTTTGTTAGCCGAACAAAAAAATTATAAGATAAAAGAAGTGCCAGTAAAATGGAGTGAGCCAGTAAATAGAATAAGCAGGGTACAGCCGCTGGCTTTAAGCTGGTCATATTTTAAAAATTTAAGGCAGTTAAAAAAGAGATTAAAAAATAGATAAATATATCCCGGTAGTGGAAATTTAATAAACGCTATTTCACGCACAGGATAAATTAATTATAATATTTATCAACAATTATTTTAAACAAATTATATACTAACCTAATAATTAAATTTCTACTACCGGGTATGGAAGAAAAAAAGATTTCAATAGTAATTCCGACATACAATGAGCAAGATAGCATAAGTGAGCTCTACTTAGAAATAAAACAAGTCATGCAAAGCAATAATTTAAGCTATGAAATTATTTTTATTGATGATGGGTCAACAGATGGAACTTTTAAGGTGATGGAAGAATTGTATAATGATAATCAAGGAGTAAAAGTTATTAGGTTTAGGACAAATTTTGGTAAGTCAGCAGCTTTGGCAGCTGGTTTTAAAACAGCCATTGGTAAAATAATAATTACTATGGATGCAGACTTGCAAGACGATCCACAAGAAATTCCTGCCCTCATTAATAAAATCAATGAAGGCTATGATTTAGTATCAGGTTGGAAACAAAAAAGAAATGATCCAATCACCAAAACAATCCCTTCAAGAGCTTTTAATTTTATGGTCAGAATGCTCACAGGAGTTAAGCTTCACGACATTAATTGTGGCATTAAGGCCTATCGTAGCACAGTCATTAAAGAAATAGATGTTTACGGCGATCTCCATCGTTTTTTGCCAGTGATCGCAAGCAATAAAGGTTTTAAGGTAACAGAAATTAAGGTGCAGCATCACGCCAGGAAATATGGAAAAACTAAATATGGAATAAAAAGATTTGTTGAAGGAATTTTAGATTTGTTGACAGTTCTACTTTTAACGAGATACGTAAAAAAACCTTCACATTTTTTTGGTAGCTTTGGCTTGTTGTTTTTTAGTATCGGTTTTATAGCTGATTTTTATGTCACACTACTAAAATTTATAACTGGATCAACTCAAGGAAGGATTCCTTTGTTGATATTTGGAGTGTTAATGATTGTAGTGGGTGTTCAGTTAATTTCGTTGGGACTGTTGAGTGAAATAATAATACAAAAAGATAAAAAGCATGAATATTTAATAAAAAAAGTATTATATAAGTAAACCATAAGTTTTTTAGTGGTTTCATAAAGAACATATATATTGTGGCGAAAATAAAAATTTGTTTCTTATCACATGTCTTTATAAAAAATAAAGACGATGCTACAGTCCCATTTTTATGGGATTATTGTCAGATTTTAAATAGTGATCGTTTTTCGGTAGATGTAGTAGCACCCATGGATAAGAATTTATCAAAACATCAAGTGATTGATTCAGTGAGAATTTGGCGCTTTAAGTATGCGCCTAATTTTTTACAAAAGTTAGCTTATCGTGGCAACATGGACGAGTTAGTCAGAAAAAGTTTTACTAATAAAATCGTTTTTTTAAGCTTTATTTTTTGTTTTTTTTATAAATCTTTAAGGGTTGCCTATAAAAGAAAAGTTGATGTTATCCACTCACACTGGTGGTTTCCCGCAGGGTTAGTTGGGTTATTGATTTCAGTAATATTAAGAAAACCGTTAATAATCACTTGCCATGGGACTGATGTTTATTTGCTTGGAAAAAGTAAACTATTAAAATTTTTCGCTAAATTAGTTTTTACTAGAGCTAATAAAATAGTAGTTGTGTCCAACTATTTAGGGCAAGTCATTATGGAAAAAAGCCCAGAGAATAGTGCTAAAATTATTACTATTCCCATGCCTTTAAATGATGTCTTTTTAAAAGATAATAAAACAAAGAATAATGCCATAGTACATGCAATCTTAGGTGTCGGGTCTTTAATCCCCAAAAAAGATTTTAAGACTTTTATCAAAGCAATAAAGATATTATTAGATCAAAGTTTTGATGTAAAGGCTGTAATAGTGGGGTCAGGCCCACAAAAAAATTATCTAGAAGAATTAGTTGCTGGTTTAAAAATTGGTGGTCGGATCAAATTTGTCGGTTCGGTACCACATAGTCAGATATATCAATATTATGATAAATCAGATATTTTTGTATTGCCATCAAGGGAAGAGGGTTTAGGCATGGTCATAGCCGAGGCCATGGCAAGTAAGTGTGCTGTCGTCGCAGCAGCTTCAGGCGGGATACCAGAGTTAGTAATAAATGAAAAAACAGGTTTATTATTTAAAGCAGGATCAAGTAGTGATTTAGCCAAGCAATTATCAAGATTAATTAAAAATTCGGAATTATCAGATCACCTTATTAATAATGCCAGGAGATTAGTAGACGATAATTATTCAAAAAAATCTTTGATATCAAAGATCGAAAAACTATATTTTAATTTGTAAAGTTAATTTTTTCTATGGGTTACAGTAATGAAAATTTTTGGAACGAACGGCTAAAGAAGAGTTTTGATTTGCAAGGTGTGGGCAATCGTTCGTTTTCAAAAAGATATAATCAATACCTCTATAGATTACAAGAAATTGCTACCATCAGATTATTCAATAAGCTTGGTATTGTTATTCAAAATAAAGAAGTAATCAATATTGCATCTGGCGTTGGATATTTTGATAATTATTTTAAACAACTTGGCGCAGCTAAAGTAGTGGGAACAGATATTTCGGAATATGCAGTTAGTAAATTAAAAAAAATATATCCGCAGAATCAATATTATCAATTTGACATAAGTAAGAATCTACCGGCTGATCTTGAGAATAAGAAATTTGATATAGTTACAGCGTATAATGTTCTTTTTCATATAATCGAAGATGATGCTTTCAATCAATCAATAAGCAACATCAAAAAATTAGTACAGGATGATGGTTATATTATTATTACCGATACATTAGGCTGCTTTACCATCCATTTTCAAAAGCATGTTAAATTTAGATCGAAAAGTTTTTATAATAAAATATTAGCAGAGCAAGGATTAGAAATTGTTAGTATTCGACCGATATATTTTTTGTTTAATAGAAGCCCTAGTTATTTATTGTTTAAAAATAAGTATTTTGAAAAATTTTTTTTAAAACCAATTTTTTATTTTGATATGATCATTACGAAATTTTTAAAATACAATAGTAATGCCAAATTGATTATTATTAAAGCGAAAAATTATTAATTTTAAAATTGAGAAATTATATTCTAATTTGTATGGAAGATAAATATCAATATCAGCACAATTTTTCTCAAATGCATGGAAAAGAGATGTATAATATCTCTGGCAGAGAACAAAAGGCAAAAAAAATTATAGCAGTTTTGGCGGATTATTACCATGGAGATTTACGTGATAAAAAATTATTAGATGTAGGATGTTCTACGGGGATAATATCTAATTATTTAGCTAGGAACTTTAGAGAAGTTGTAGGGATTGATATTGACAAGAGTGCTGTTGAATATGCACAACATAATAGAATGTTAAATAACGCAAACTATTATGTTTCTGATGGGATGAATTTAAATTTTCCTGACGGATCATTTGATATTGTGAATTGTTCGCAAATTTATGAGCATGTGCCAAACGCTCAACGCTTGATGGATGAAATCAATAGAGTCTTAAAAAAAGGAGGAATTTGTTTTTTTGCAGCAGGTAATCGAATTAAACTTATAGAAGAACATTATAAACTACCTTTATTGTCTATTTTTCCTAAACCAATATCTAGTTTATATTTACGTCTTACAAAAAAAGGAAAACATTATTACGAAAATTTACTTACTTACTGGGGTCTAAGAAAAATAGTCAGCAAATTTAGGATAATTGATTACACAATTAAAATTACAAAAAATCCAGAAAAATTCGAGGCAATAGATATGCTAAAATCTAATTCATTTAAGCAGAAAGCTGGCATATTTTTATTAAGAACCAACTATTGGATATTTCCTTCTTATGTTTGGCTTCTGCGCAAAGATTGAATAGTGTAATATTAATAATGTGCAATTATGACTTGTTATTTTCATCATAATGAAAAAATATATTTTGAACATCAAAAACTAACAACCAAGAATTTTATAATACCTTTTATAGAAAAAAGTTTAAAAATTAATCGTAAAATAAAAGTAGTAGATATTGGGTGTGGTTTTGGAGGAAGTATTCAGCCATTTATGGAAATAGGTTGTAGTGTTGTAGGAGTCGATTTAGACAAGGAGCGTCTGCTGGCCGCAAAAGGTTTATTAGATGTTAACCAACCAAAGCAAAATATAAAATTATTAAATATAGACATTACCAAAGAAAATTTTCAAAAAGAATTTAGCCATAACTTTGACTTGATTATTCTTAAAGATACGATTGAACATGTAGAAAAAAAACATATTTTTATCGGACATATATTAAATATCATAAAACCAAATGGTAAGATTTTTATTTGTTTTCCGCCTTGGCATATGCCCTTTGGTGGACATCAACAAGGATGCCAAAGTCGAATACTTTCCAGGTTGCCATACTTTCATCTATTACCCGTATTTCTTTACAAATTAATGTTAAATATTTTTAATGAAGATCAGGATCTTATTAGTCGTTTATTGAGAATCAAACATGACGGGATATCCATTGATGCTTTTGAGAAAATATTGGATAGTAATAATTTAAAAATTGTTGAAAAAGAATTATTTTTGATCAATCCGATCTATAAATACAAATTTGGTTTAAAGGTAAGAAAACAATTCAAGATAGTGCGATCAGTGCCAATTTTAAGAGACTTTTTTACTACTAGTATATATTATCTAGTGAGCAAATAAGTAATATAATTTAATAATGAAATTAAAAAACAATATAAAAAAATTTAAATCAGAATACGATCAAGTAGCCAAGATCCTATTTTTAATGTTGGTAATTTTAGTAATTTTTACCAGGCCATTTCCACATAACGCCAATGATCAATCTCGAATTGCCACCATTGAATCATTAGTAGAACGAAACACGTGGGTTATTGATGAATCTCATTTTGGGCAATTAACGGTTGATAAAGTAATTTATCAAGGTAATCTATATTCTTCTAAGCCAGCAGTATTAACTATAATGGGAACGGGTGTTTATACGGTGTTGCACGATTTTTTTAATTTAGACTTTCACTCTGCCACTAAAAGAAATGCTTATTATTGGCTGACGCTTTTTATTATAGGGGGCAGTACGTTGATATTACTCTGGTACTTTTTCTTGTCTACTAGATGGTTAGAAATTAAACCAATACATAGGTTATATTTGACTTTAATTTTAGGCTTGGGTACTTTTTATCTTCCGTATTCAACAACTTTTAATAATCACACTATTGCGGGCGCCCTGCTGTTTATCGGTTTTTATTATTATTTGAAGCAAAAACACAATGAGGGAAAAAAATCATTAAATTTATTTTTATCTGGATTATTTGTATCTTGGGCAGCAGTGATTGATATTCCGCTAGGTGGTATATTTTTGCTAGTATTTTTTGTAATGTATTTGCATCAAACAAGAAAGATCAAAGATATATTATTTTATGTAGTAGGTAGCACGCCGTTTTTGTTGTCGCAAATCATTATAAATTATAAATTGTTTAAATCTTTCTTTCATTTGCATATTGATAGTAGAACGATAGAATTTGTTGATTACTGGGCTAATCCACGTGGTATAGACACGTTGCATCAAAATAAGTTTGAATATTTATTTCATATTTTATTAGGGACTCATGGCTTACTATTATATACACCCATACTTATTTTGTCTTTTATAGTAGTATTTAAGATTATCTTGTATAAGAAACATAAGTATTGGCACGAAGCATTATTAGTGTTGATTGGGTTTATAATTTTGACAACTTTTTATGTAGTTAAAACAGGTAATTTTGGAGGCACTTCATATGGCTTTCGTTATTATATAGGATTAGCACCATTTTTAATTTTCTTCTTGGCTTTTTTATTTGAACCTCCTTATTGGAATCAATATAAAAGAATAATTTTGTATTTATTTATCGTTTCATTTATTTTTAGTGCAGTGGGAGTAATAGAAGTTTATAATTGTCCCCCATACAAAGCAATCGGAGTAGGAGAATATGTTTTTTTTCCACTACTGGGTAATCTCTCGCTATTCTATGAGCTTATTAAATTTCAATTTATTAAACTGATATTGTTGTCGTATTACTATTTATAATATTAAATGTTTTCGGATAATAAAATAATAAATGAATAATATTAAATCTCCAAAAGAAATTCCACATGATTGGTTTCAAAAAGGGATCGAAAGTAATTTTTTTCAGAAATACTGGCATCAAAAGCGTTTTAAGTTAATCATTAAAGAACTGAAAAAAATTGATTTTTCGGGGGACGTATTAGATGCTGGTTGCCACAGCGGTGATTTGACAATCATTTTAAAGAAAAATTTTAATTGTTCCATAACCGGAATGGATCTTTCCAAAGATGCTATTGGATATGCGAAACAAAGATTTCCATCAATAAATTTTATAAGTGGCGATATTTCTTCTAATGTCCCATTTAGAGATAATAGCTTTGATTTTGTATCAGCTTTTGACGTTTTAGAGCATATCCCAAATATCAATAATGCAATAAAAGAGCTTAAAAGAGTATTAAAACCAGATGGATATTTAATAGTTGGTTTACCAGCAGAAAATATATTCTTTAAAGTGATTTGGTATTTTTGGGTGAAGTTAGCAGCAAAAAATTTAAATGATCAGCATGTTCATGAATCGTTTGAAGAAAACATGCAAGCATTTGTTCGCGCAGGATTTGAAAAAGTAACTATTCAAAAAACTCATCTTGGCATGTGGGTTTTGGCAGTTTTTATCAAGAGATAACATTTATGAAACATTTAACTCGTAGAATAATATTTTTTGGTACTTTATTTATAATTTTATATTTATTCATTTTATTTTTTTCTTATGTGAGTGATGTTACAATGTTTGGGCTGTTTCAATCCGAAAACAAAATTTTACTTTATATTTTTGATCTCTGGCTAATTCTAATATCACTTACTTATATTTTTTTATTTTTTTGGATTAAAGATAAAAAAATTACTAATCATCAGTTTAAAGTTGTTATATTATTTACGGTAGTTTTTAGTTTAATATTAATATTTGCGCAGCCCACTTCTTCCATAGATATTTTCCATAATTTTTATAAGGTGAAATCTTTTTCTTTTTATGGCTTAAACCCGTTTGCGGTTTCTACAACTATTGATTGCCAAAATTCGCCTTCTACTTATACATGCGTTAATGAGCAAATGACATATGGCCCGTTATGGTTATTAATTTCAATTTTGCCTGGATTTATCACATCATATACTTTAGTGGCCAGTATTTTTCTATTTAAAATATTTTTAGCAATAGTTAATTTTGCTTTAATTTTTTTAGTATACAAAATTTTAGAAAAAATTGCAGACTCGTATAAATATTTTGGTACATTTCTCTTTGCCTGGAATCCATTGATACTTTTTGAGACAATAAATAATGGGCATAACGATATAGTGATGATATTTTTTTTAGTATTGGCGGTTTATTTTTTTATTGTTGAAAAAAAAATGTTGGTTTTGCCTATGGTAGTATTATCAATCTTGATTAAATACATCACATTTATTTTTTTTCCAATTTTCTACATACTTTTGTTAAGAAAATATCCAAGCATAAAGGAGAAAATATATTTTACAATAAAAAACGTAATTTTGGTTTTTGGTCTGTTAATATTATTTTTTCTACCTTTTTGGAATGGGTTTAGTATATTTAAAGATATTATATACTTTAGCCAAGGTTTTATTTGGAAATTTAATATTTCGCTGGTTCCCGTCTTGATTTTTAGTATCATATTATTATTTAATACTTTAATTAACATAAAATTTGATTCAGATATGCTTCTTTTGTTTAGCAAACAGCTATCAATATTAATTTATTTATTAATTTATTTATTTACTATTACAAAATTATTTTTAAAAAAAAATATTTCTTTAATCAAGACCCTAGTAGTATTTGCAGTAGTATTTTTAATATTTTCAGTCAAAATTCATCCCTGGTATTTTATTTGGATCGGTCCATTATTAATACTTGAAAGTAAAAAGAATTCATATATGATTTTTGTTATTTTGACAGCTATTTTTTTTGCTGGCTATACTTTAACTTTTACTTATATCAGCATGTTTTTATTATTGATTTTGCCTGGTATAATAATATTAAGGAAATATTGGGTAAAAGATAATAATGGTAAGTTAAACCATGCTTAAAATAATAAACAAATCATTACAGCTGTTAAAAAAAATACCCATTGATTTAGCACAAGAGAAAATGGCAAAAATAACTAAGGGTAAATTAATTGCTTTAAGTTTGGTTGGGCAAGGTAAAGGTAAAATTGTTTTAGATGTCGGTTGTAGAGAAGGTTATTGGTCGGAAATATTAAAACAAAGTGGATTTAGAGTTATTTCTATTGATAAGGAAAAGATGTATAAAGATTGTCAAAGGGTAGATGTTAATAAAGGTTTACCATTTGAAGATTTTACTTTTGATATAGTGTGGGCAACAGAAGTGCTTGAGCATTTAAATTCTCCCAAAGACTCAATCAAAGAGTTTAATAGAGTTATGAAATTGAATGGAAAATTAATATTGACAACACCCAATAGCTATTTTTTTCTGATGAAACTTTTCCATTGGTTGGGTATTAAACCAAATAAGTTACAAAATATTGGACACAAACATTTTTTTAATTTAAGGGATATAAAAATATTATTTCCTCATGCAAGCATTTTTGGATATTTTCCATATTGTATTATTAAGTTTAAAATAAAAAAATTAGTTGGTTTATTATCACCAACTTTCATTATAGAAAAGAAAAAAGAAAATATTTCTAACCATTATGTTTAACGACAATAAACAAAACACACCCCATAAAGATAATAATAGAATAATTTATTTTACTATCGCCTTGATAATTATTTTAGTCGGACATACACTTCTACGAGGTATGTATGAATATCCCGTACAAGTTTACATTCTTGCATTAGCATGGTTAATATTATTTTTACCTTTTTTAAAGCGGTATGCAATAATAAAAAATAATATTGAAGTTATACACTTAATTAAGATAGCATTTTTAATTAATATTATTTTGTTTTTTCATTATGACATGATTGAAGAAGCAACTTTTGGTAAGATTGCATTTTCTGATTTTTTCCATTTTAAATTTTTGGCAATTTTATTTTTTATTTTTTATTATGTAAAATTTGAAGTTAGATGGTCACCATTGAAAAAAATTATAAAGCACATTTATAAATACAAATTCATATATTTACTAACCATAGCTTTTATTTTGCGTCTTGGAGTAATGGCTTATAGTACGGGTCCCTGGATAGATGTTTATTGGGCAATTGGAGGAGGCGCAGAGTCTTTAATGCAAGGAGAAAATCCTTATAGCGCTGAGTTTCTTAACCCTTATCCCAAGGAAGCATGCCTAGAAATTTATAATGATGCAGATTGTAAGAATGATAAATACGCATACATGCCCGCGACTTTAATTTTTTCTGTCCTTTTTAGATTTTTATTTTCTGATCCAAGAGTTATATTAATGTATTGCTTTTTTGGCATGTCTTTAATCATCTATTCAATTGTAAAAAATGGAAATCGAGAGAATAAAGAAATGGCAGAGATATTAGCATTATTTGTTTTATATTTACCTTTGAATCTTTTAGTTATGGAAAAAACTTGGGTTGAGCCTCTTTCACTTTTGTTTTTCTATCTTGCTATTTATCTATATATATATAATTTTAAGTACCTTCCTTATATTGCTTTTGGGATATCATTAGCAACTAAACAGACAATGTTTGCCTTTGTACCATTTTTGTTATTTTTAAAAGATATAAATATAAAAAAAATAATCGTATCTACGGTCACAGTATTAATATTTGTCATACCCTTTCTTCTATGGAATTTTTGGGATTTTGTTTCAGATGTATTTTTGCATCAATTACAGATGAATGACGCTTTACATTCGATATCATTTATGACAATCAGCAAGATTCATTTCAATTATATAATCCCTCCCACGGTGTATTTACCAATACTATTAGCGTTATTTTGCTTTTTGATGTATCAAATCAATAAAAATAGAGATATCGTTACAATAATTCATTCTATTACCCTATTCTTGTTTGCGCTGTTCTTAATCAAAAGAGGTTTTGTTAACTATTATTATTTGATTCAGGGTTTATTGATACTATTAGTTTCGCTTGAAGTAAGACTAATAAAAATTGATCCTAGCCAAACAAATACATAATTAACTACTTAGCAAAAGCAATCAATCTCATGATGCAATTGAATAAAAAGAGAATAATTTGTTTTAGAAAGTATATAACATTATTTTTTTTAGTATTGTTGCTTGCTCTGTATACATTAAATATAATAATAAATACAGAATACTTTAATGAAAACGTTGACCAATTTGCATTTTTGGATTTAGGATTTAAGATCAGTAACGGCGACTGGTATTTGGGAAATCAACACCCATTACTACCTATACTTTTAGCACCACTATCTCATGACTTGAGTACTTATTTGTTTAAAGCAAAAATGTTAGTTTTATCACTGGGTATAATTTCTTTTATTATTATATATCTAGTCGCCTTGAAAAGATTTGGTTATATTGTCGCCTCATTAGGATCAGTATTTTTGATACCTATTATTGGAGAGTTATCCGTCCAAGTATTATGTGAAGTGCTATTAGTTTTATGGTTTTTTCTGTGGTGGCATTATTTAATAAAAGCCTTGGAGACAAACGAAACTAAATATTTTTTATCGGCGGGAATTTTTATTGGGCTTGCTTTTTTTACCAAAGCATCAGGTTTGCTTTTGCTTTTTGTTTCAATTATTATTTTTTTTGTATATTATCGGAAGCAAATTGTTTCTAAATCTAAAGATTTGTTGATTTTGTTGTTACCACTACTTGTTATCAACTTTCCCTTATTGATAGCAAATATGTTAGTATATGGAAATCCATTTTATAATAAGAATTCCGCACACTTTATGTGGATTGATAGATGGGATGACATTTACCAACCAGGTTTTATCTTGCAAGGTAGTTTGTGGAGGTATTTATCTAGTCATACTTTATACGATATTTTTGAAAGAATTATTGTTGGAGTTTTTTACACACCTTTCAATATACTCTTTGTCATGTTTATCATTATAGCGGTTATACTGCTGGCACTTGATTATAAGCGTGACAAAAAAAAGTATCACACACACCATATATTAATTAATAGAGAAACTTGGCTTATATCTCTAGTTTTTATTAGTAGTTATTTTATTATTATTAGTTGGTATATATACATGATGAGAGGTTCTCAAAATCAAAGATTCATTTATCCAGTAATGCCTATACTAATTTTTTTGTTGGTAGAAATATTTTTGATAACAATAAAGCATTTTATAAAAATCAATGTAAAATTAAAAAAGAAATTTTTTTATATTTTTTCTGTCACAATGATAGTGCTTTTGTTATTATTCAATATTAAAATGTTGCTTACGCTTGATTACCAAGGCATTATTAAAGTAAATTTAAAACAACAAGAAACCATCAAAGAATTAGTATTAAGTAATTATAAGGAGGCTTATCCTGTCAAGTTATTAACAACCGGAAATTGGTTTATTCCAAGAGGTGAATTTTGGTCAAATCAAATTGAAGTTAAAGATATTGAATATAATATTAAATTAGATGAATTTGAAGATTTTATAGCTGAGAATGGTATAAGTTATATATTTATAAATTCTATGGTTTTTGAAAGGAGAGAAGATATATTGAATAATTATATTGGTTTTGATGCGATAGATAAACTATGGCAAATCAAGAATGTACCAAAAAATTGGCAGTTACTAGTAAAGGCACATGAAGGGTGTACTGACACGTATTTAATTTTCAAGATACTAAAAGAATAATATGGAGAATCAAAATAAAATATACATAATCATTCCTACATACAACGAGAAAAATAATATCGGTACAATCATCGATGAAATTTTTAATCTACACATTGATAATTTAAATATTTTAGTAGTTGATGACAATTCTCCAGACGGAACGGGCCAATTGGTCGACGACCTAAAATCAAAATATTCAAATTTACACATTCTCCATCGTCAAGGCAAAATGGGGCTAGGAACAGCTTACGTTGCTGGGTTTAAGCATGCATTAAAGGCAGGCGCTGATTTAATTTTTGAAATGGATGCAGATTTTTCGCATAAACCAGAGTATATACCACAATTTTTAGAAAAAATAAAATCATGTGACTTGGTTCTAGGTTCAAGATATACCAGAGGTGGTAAGATAATAAATTGGAATTTAATGAGGAGATTAATAAGTAGGTTTGGAAATATATACGCTCAGGTAATTTTATTTTTACCTATCAAAGATTTAACTGGCGGATTTAAATGTTATAAACGTCAAGTATTAGAATCCATAGATATTAATGAACTTTCTTCTGTTGGATACAACTTTCAAATCGAAACAACTTATCGTGCTTATCAAAAAGGATTCAAAATAAAAGAGCTGCCAATTACTTTTACTGAACGACAAATTGGTACATCAAAATTTGAATTCAAAATCATCATCGAAAGTTTTTTAAAGGTACTTTTTTTAAGATTTAAAAAATGAATTTTACTCAACTAACAAGCTCTATTAACAAAAAAGAGTGGAAGTTTGTTTTTGCTATTATTATTTTAACAATCATTGTTACCACTCTACCTTATGTTTATGGTTGGTTAAAGGCGCCAGAAGGAAAGGTAAGTACTGGCTTTCATTTATTAATGTCCACAGATCAACCGGTTTATTACTCGTATATTTCGCAGGCGAGTGAAGGTAATTTATTATTTACTAATTTATTTTCATCAGAAACCCATGATCACGATATATTAAATATTATTTGGTTATTTCCTGGGACAATATCTAGACTATTCAATATTTCCCCACAGGCTTCTTTCCAAATATCAAGAATTTGTTTTATTCCAATTTTATTAATTATAAGCTATCTATTAATAAGTTATTTCTTTGATGATAAAAGATTAAGAAAATTAAGTTTGATCTTTTTTACTTTTGCCTCGGGTTGGGGTTTTTATTATATGTTATTTTTTATTGATAAATTGGCAAATATATTAGTTGATGGTAAATATATTTGGCCAGCTGATCTGTGGATTATTGAAAGTTTTGTTTTTTTAATGACGTATTATAGCCCTCATCATATCGCAGCAATAGCGTTGATATTATTGATATTTTTGTTGATGTTTTTATGCCTTGAAAATAACAAGAGAAGCTATGCGATAATCGCAGGAATATTGGCATTACTTTTGTTTTCTTTTCACCCATTTCATATTTTTTCATTATTTCCAATCATTTTTGTTATTTTTACTTTTCAGTCGATAAAAGAAAAAAGGATAGTATGGAAAAAATATTTTAATTATATTATTTTTGTAGCAATTTCGTCGCCAATCATAATCTATTATAATTGGTTTGTGAATATTAATTTAAATGGTCAAATTAAATATTTACAAAATACCTGTCCTACCAGCACCCCCTTCTTATTATTAATCGGTTATGGGTTCTTATTGTTGCTTCCAATTATTGGTTCAATTTATTTATTATATAGTAAAAAATTAAAGGATAATAAATTAAGTTTGTTAGTCATATGGCTGTATGCCCAGTTAATTATTATTTACTTGCCATTTGTATTCCAGCGTAGAATGGTTCAGGGTATGACATTTCCCATGTCGCTACTTACTGTTTATTTATTGGTATTGGTTTATACAAGCATAAAAAATAAATATCGTTGGTTAAATAACCCAGTTTTCATAATTTTTGTATTAATAATTATGTTTTTTTCAACACCCTTAGTTCATATAGCAACCGACATCATGTTATTTAACAGAGGAGACGACATTTATTATATTGATAATAGTGAGTTAAAAGTTTTTCAGTGGCTTAAAACAAACACAAAAGATGATGAAATAATATTTTCTGGGAAAACAAGTGGTAATTTAATCCCAGGTTTTTCAACTCGTCGTGTATATAATGGGCATACTGTGGAAACTATTAATTCATATATAAAAGAAAATGAAGCCAATTGGTTTTATAGTAAGAATCGAGATGATGTTTTAGAAAAAGATTTTTTAAATCTAAGAAATATTGATTATGTTTATTATTCTTTTAGAGAAAAAAGGTTGGGTGATTATAATCCAGTAAGTAAGAAATATCTTTTTGAGATATATAGCAATGATGATTATTTTGTTTATCAAGTTTTATGAAGGAATTATTGGCAACAATTTCAAAACGAGAATGGGCTTATGTCTTATTTTTTAGTTTGGCCGTGGTTGTGATTGTAACTTTTCCTTATATTTTTGCTTACTTTAATGTGCCTCCAGGTACCGTTTATAATGGTCTACATTCTTTATCTCCAGGCGACCCGCCAATTTATTTTTCCTATATAAACCAAGTCAAGACAGGTGATTATCTATTTGAAGATTATTTTACATCAGAAAACCAAGAAATTGGTTTTTTCAATATCAGTTGGTTGATAGTCGGTCTATTTGCAAAAATTTTTATTTTTACGCCTGCTCTAGCATTTCATGTGTTTAGAATTTTGTTGATACCAGCACTGATAGTTGTTAGTTATTTGTTAATCGCTTACTTTTTTAAAGAAACTAATCAAAGAAAATTTACACTTATAATATTAGCTTTGTCATCAGGCTTAGGTTTTTATTTTGCACCTTTAGCAGAAATCAGTCAGTATTATTTTCATTCTACAGATTTGTGGGTTGCAGAATCGAATTTGTTTTTAACAATGTATCAAAGCCCGCATTTTATCATGTCGTACATTATGATGTTTTTGATTATCTTATTGATTTTGTTATCTTTTGACCATAATAAATTTAGGTATTCAATTATTGCAGGAATATTGGCTTTGATTTATTTTAATTTTCATCCATTTTATTTTTTAACCATTTTTTTAATATTATCATTGTATCTATTAGCATTATTTATACAGAACAAGAAAATTGGGTGGCAAAAAGTTAGTCACGTAGCAATAATTTTTGTGATTTCGCTTCCTTCGATTTTTTATCATATCTGGTTGATCAAAACAGTGCCTGTATTATATACTAGAGCAACTCAAAATATTGTTGTCTTGGATTCTTTGTGGATCATTATTTTAGGGTATGGACTCCTGTGGTTATTTTCTGGTTTTACCATTTACAAGCTAATTAAGTCTAATAAATATGATGAAAAAAAATTATTTCTTGTAGCCTGGCTGGCGGCAATTTTATTACTAGTAGTAATACCGACACAATTCCAAAGTCGTTTTTTGCAGAGCTTAATTTTTCCTTTAGCAGTACTTGCATGCACCCCTCTTTATTTACTGTATAAAAAATTAAACAATAAATTATTAGCAGTGGTTTTGTTTTTATTATTGATTGCACCAACTAATTTGTTTGTTATAGCAAAAGATATTTATTATTTTAGCAATGGTAATTCCAATTTTTATTTACCTGATGAAAAAGTTGAGGCCTGGCGATGGTTAGATCAATATATACCAGACAAAGGAGTGGTATTAGCACCGTTGTTTGATAGTTTGTTTATACCAGCATATGCGGACCAAAAAGTATATGCAGCACACGAAATTGAAACCTTGTATTTTAAAAACAATAAAAAGATACTTAACCAATGGTTTTATTTATCCAAAGTTAGTTGCGAACAAAAAGATAGTTTTTTAGAACGTAATAAAATTAATTACGTAATTTTTAATAAAAAAGAAAACGACATTGGACAATGTCGCCTTAAAGAAATTTATAATCAAGAAAATATCTCTATTTATCAGTTTGTCGGTAACTGAATTTGAATCGATTCCCCAATAGTTTTTGTTTTGATAGCATTTTGAGTGCTTCTGATTCCACTTAGAATTACACCACCTTCAACTTCGATAACTTCCAAGCTAACTTGGGAGTTATTTTTTGTATGGTCAAACCAAAAGTTCATTTGAACAATTTCGTTTACTCCCCAATTCTTTAATGGATACAATCCGTATGCAAGTAGAAAAATATCGTCTGAATTGGTCCTTATGAAATAATTATCAGAATCGCCAATTTTTTGCCAGTATGTCGCAACCCCGTTGTTGGGTAAGAGACTGTATCCCAAAAACATCATTTGATCATCCAAATTCAATGATTGCTGAAAGTCTATACTTGGGATTTGATTATGTATTTGGTAGAGTGCATAATCAGTTGCTACATTTTTTTTGTATAATGCAATGCCATTGGTTATTTCAACAAGTCCTAAATTATTATTTTTGATTAGTTCATTAAGATTATTAGGATTAAGCTCCTCGTCTTCTTCTAACTTGTCATAATATTGAAGATAATAGGTAAATAGATCTTGATAATCAATTAACATTGCATCAACAGGGTCTATCAATACGTATTTATTCCTACTAAACTGCTGGTAGCCCATATAGATATAGTGTAAGGAATAGACATTTTTTCTTGAAGACAGAGGAGTCAATGCACCATAAGAAGAAACAACGCTATCGTTAGGATCAATTTGCTCAATCATTTTATTTTTGATGTCAGTATTGTTTTTTATAGTTTTAGTGTTTTTTATAGTTTTTATAATTCCAATTGAAGGACCAAGCGCTATTGAAGTGTAAATAATTGCAACCACAAATATGAGAATTGCCAGTGTTTTTTCTTTTTGAAGAAATTTAAAAAAAATAAACTGAATTTTTTTATTTTGAAATTTTTTAAGGGCTATGATCGTGGCAGTAAATAATGCTGGGATAAACAAAGATGAATAATGAGTTTTTACAATAAGTGCACTGCCACCTGCTTCACCTAAAACAAACTGGACAAAAATAAGTAAAGTTAAAATCAAAAATTTAGGTGCAAGTAAAGGCAGTAGAGCAAAAGGTAACAGTAAACCTAATATCATTTCGATATTACCGAGCTTGAAGAAGTGCAAAAAAACTTTATCAATTTTTAAAATTGAATTCTTAATAAGCTCTGGCCAGTTTTCTCCAAGCCAAGAATAATAGATCATAAACTTATAATTTCCACCCGGCCAAAAAATACTTGTGATTTTTACAGATATTATAAAGTAAAGTATGGAAAGAAATATTGGTGTTAGCACCCATTTATTTTTTTTTCTATCAAACAATGCTAAAATACCAAACATAAAAATTACTAAAGAAACATCTTCGCGAATTAATAAACTCAAAAAAATAAACAGAAGAAATTTCCAAAAGTCTTCTTTAAGATAAAAATATATTGCCCATAGTAAAGTGAATATAGCAAAAGGGATAAAGTGAAATTCAAATAGATTAACATTGGCAATTAAAGGATTAACTAAAAACATCAAGGCAAAAAATAATCCCCAACGTCTATTTAAAATTTTGTTTGCAATCAAATAAATAGGCCACGCGCAGAGAGCAAGTATTATTGTCTGTAAAAACAATAATGTAAGGGGGGATTTAAAGAGAAAATAAAAAGGTAAGAGTAGAATCAAAATCGGCGTAAAATGGTCACCCAAATAAGAGGGGGGATGGATGCTTGAAGCAAAAAAATCACCACTTGCAGAATTAAAAAAAACCTGGTTGATTATTGATAAATCTAGAAGGTCATAAGAATAATTGGTGTATTTCCAAAGGCAAATTAAACTAAAAAGCATTACATATAAAATTATAGCTATAACAAGAATTAGTACAGTCTTTTTTTCTAAAAATTCATTAATTTTTTGCATAACCAGTAGTAGTCCCGTAGATTGGACTTGTTTTATTTTTTATATTCAATGCATAATTACGAACCCAATAGTGTTAATTTAATTTTTGCAGGATACACTACTGGGTATAACTTAATTATACCTAAAACAGGTCAAGTATGGAAACTTGACCTATAATTATAGAACTCATTTGAAGTATAAAATATGATTAGTTTTAAGCAATCAAAAAACTGGCGCATAATGCTTACTTTCTATGGTAAGTTTTTTAAAACCAACGCCAGCGATCACGGAAAAGATTTTCGTTTGTAGCACTTAGGAGTGTTGATATAACAAAAAGAGTAATCATCCAAGCAGCCAACACAATAGCTGCGCCAATGACTGTTCTAGTAATTATTTTTTTTGCTTTTTCAATTTGATCGTCGTTGCCTCTTGCTGTCATCCATAAGTAGCCTGCATAGATAATCAAAATTAGAAATATGACAGAGAAAAAGCCCAAGGCGAAATTAACAACGGTCATAGCGATATCCCGAGGATCATTAGGAGCACCGGTAACACCATAAGCTGTCCCAATTGGTTCAAGTTCGCCTCTGATGTCTTCCCACAAACCAGCGTGTGCTACAGGTCTAACTACAAAAAAAGTAAATAATTGTATTATGACTATGCTTAGTATAAATAAGTTTAGTAATTTGGTTGGAAGTTTCATATTTATGATGATGTGGCAATACCCGTGGATCCAAGCACTACTTTTAATACAAAATAAGTAATTACGTATGCAGATAAAACAATTAATATACCAATAGTGGCTCTAATTATTAATTTTTTTGCTTTTTCAACCTGTTCGTCGTTACCGCGCGCTGTCATCCACATGTAGCCACCATAGATAATTAATATTATGAATAGAACACCAACAAACGATAATAAATAACTGATAATTGAAGTTATTACAACACTTGCCGGAGTTGCAGTTAGTCCTGCCGCAACGTTAAATTTGTTGACTCTTTCATACATCTCCGTTGCTTTTGCTGTTTTACAAAATAATAATATGGCAAAGTTGGGAACTATATAACTTAGTGTTTTATAATATTTATTCATAATAAATTTTATTGTAGTAATATCTACTCAGGCAACAAGTAAATATTAGATTTACTTAGTGCCAAAAATACGCTCCATGCAATTGCAGCTGAAGCTAACACAATAAATAATCCAATCGTTGCTCTTTTAATCATCTTTTTTGCTTTTTCTACCTGTTCGTCATTGCCTGAGGCTGTCATCCACATAAAGCCGCCATAAATAATTAAAATAATAAATAATACTCCTAGGAAAGATAATAAATATCCGATTATTCTACCTGCTATTAATTCCGGGCTGTTTTCAGTTGCGGAATAGTCAGGTAAATCTCCAAAGCCAACAGTCTTGCTTCTTATTGTTTCAAATATGCTAGCTTGCACTGCAAGAGGTTGGACCAGTATTAAAAAGATCGCTAATAAGAAGATGAAATTTATTATTTTTTTATTTTTTATCATAAATTAAACGAATTTTTATTCAGTAGCTTCTGGCGTGGTAACTCCTTGTTCAATAACTTGCGTAGCGAACTGTACAATAATATTTGCTAATATAATGATTACAAACCCAATAAAAGCGCCAATAATTATCTTTTTAGCCTTGCCGATTTGGTCGTCATTACCGCTGGCTGTCATCCAAAGATAGCCACCGTAAATAATTAATACTAAAAACAATACTCCCAAAAAAGTTAGCATATATCCTATAACTTTGCCAACTACTACATCCGGGGAGTTGGTTGAGATTGTGCCTCCACCTGAATCAAGATACCCAGGCAGGTCCGACTTTTTATTTTGACAAGCCATTTTTTGAACAATAGTAAAAGATGGGTCGTCACATTCTGTTGCCAGTACTGGTGTGCATATATTCATAAATAAAAATCCGGCAACAAGTATAATAATAATTTTATTGTAATTTATATTCATGATATTTTTTGAGCAGCTTTATTAAATATTTCTATTAGTAGATATTCAGATATGATTCTCGCACTTATAATTATAACAATGCCAATAAACGCAGCAATTAATATTTTTTTTCCTTTATCAATTTGTTCTTCTCTGCCACGCGCATCCATCCATAGGTATCCGCCATATATTATTAAAATGATGAAGAAAACACCTAGAAAACCTAAAAGTATATTGATAAGTCCAAGTGCAGAAGTTGTAAAATCTGGTGTATCATCGAATTTTGCAGCTTTTGCTGCTTTTTGTGATTCATCTGCCATTCGTTGACCTATGCTATCTGTAGCGGCAATATAATGTAAAGGTATATTTAAGCAAACTAAGATTAGTAAGCTACACAAAATGGTTTTGATAAACTTGCTTTGAATAGTCATTTTTTAAAGATATTTACGGAGTTTTAGATTGCGTGTAGAAATTATATATAATAAATTCGGAAATAATAAGAGCCATTAATATTGTTCCTATGCCAACTGTAGACCAAATTATTATTTTTCTTGCTTTAGTAACTTCTTCTTCATTACCTCTTGAGTTCATCCAAACATACCCGGCATACATCATTAGAATTAAATATAATACTCCTAGCATTCCTGCTAAACCATTAGCGTAAACAATAAGAGCTTGAGAAAAACTAGCGGTTTCTTCACCTTTATAAAATCCAGCTTCTTTGCCAGAATTAATTAGGCTTTCTTCCACAGTGGTAGCTAGTATGCTTGTTGCAGGTAAGATTATCAAACAACAGACTAAAGTAAGTAATATTTGTTTTTTTAATCTATTAGCCATCTCATCGCAATATTCATTATTAAGGTTTTATTGCCGTAGTCAATGCTTGTATTATAGCAAAGGCTAATGCATAAGCTAAAAAGATAGCTAACATACCGAAAATACCTTGCACAATAATCTTTTTTGCTGCACCAACTTTTTCTTCGCTACCACCTGCTGTCATCCATCTATAGCCGCCAATTAGAATGACAAGAAAAAAGATAGTACCAACTATTCCCAAAACGTAATTTATAAATTGTCCGGCCATTTTGCTTAGATCACTTTCTTTGCCAGCAAATTCAGTAACTCCTCCTGTATCAACAGTTGTGTCTAGGCCATAATTATCATCACTTGGACTTGCAAAAACTACAGCTGGTATCAGTAAGGTTAAACACAAATATACCAACAATGGTAAGATCACAACAATTTTATAGGTATTTTTATGAAGTATTTTCATATCTTTATTATACTACAAAATCTATGAAAAAATAAGGGGATTTATACACTATTATAATCAATAAGTAAAGACCCGGATTTCTCCGGGTCTTTAACAAAATTATAGTTAAGGTTAGTGTTATGCTCCTGTTGCAGTTAGTATGTTCGATACAACAAATGTAGTAATTGCTAATGCTGATAGAATAATGACTAAGCCAATAATTCCAGCAACAATAATCTTTTTTGCTTCGCCAACTTTATCTTCTGATCCTCCAGCAGTCAACCATCTAAAACCACCCCATAGGATGATTAAAATTGCCAATATACCTAAGAATCCTAAGGCGACATTAACAATACTCATTACTGATTCTCTAAGTTCTTTGGTTCCTAAACCGGTTGCTGATAAGTAACCAGTTCCTAGATCTAATGCCAATACTGGCATAACTGTTAGGGTAAATACTGCTACAGTTGTAGCAAATATAGTAAGTTTTTTCATTTCTTTTTCACCCCCTTCCTTTTTCCTCGCTTAACTCTTTATTAATAATAAATCGTCATTAATTATTTAAAGAGCTAAACAATTAATTCTTAATATTTTATTTGAGGAAATATTAGGGTTAAGTTTAAATATTAAACTGTTTATGCACCAGTAGCATTCAATATTTGTGCAACTACGAAGTTGGTAATTGCCAGTGCGGAAAGGATAATAACCAGCCCAACTACTCCACCAGTAATGATTTTTTTTGCACTTTCTACTTTACTTTCATCCCCGCCAGCTGTTAGCCAAACAAAGCCACCCCATAGGATGATTAAAATTGCCAATATGCCTAAAAATCCTAAGGCGACATTAACAATGCTCATTACTGATTCTCGTAGTTCTTTGGTTCCTAAACCGGTTGCAGAAAGATAGCCAGAGCCCCAATCAAGTGCTAATACTGGTACAGCTGTTAAAGTGAAAACAGCTAATACTGTTAGGAAAAATGTTAGTTTTCGCATGTTTTTGTATAAAATTATTAAGTTCCTCCAACTTATACTAAATAGTAATATTAAACTGTGTATATTATAACAACTTTATCCCTAATTTGTCAACAGGTGGTGTGGATATGTAGGATTATATTAATTTGCTGAAGGTTGGTTCCAGGGCGTACCTTGTCCAGTAGTGCCTTGTTTGAATAGATCAGCGGGTTCTCCAATGGATTGTCCAGTCAACGCCGCAATGACCACATTAACAATTATCCAAGCAGTAAACACAATAAGTAAACCAATAGCTGCATTCTTTAAGACATCTTTTGCTTTTTGAATTCTTTCCTCTTTACCTTCTGCAATAACAAACATTAAACCACCGTAGATAAACATTAGAAGAGCCAAGCTACCAACCACGCCTAAGAGCAATTTAGAAAAGTTGGCAATCATTTTTACAACATCATTAAATCCACATTCCCCAGCACCTTTGGGATTTGTACATTTGTCGTCAGACCCCCATTCTATACATGAAGTAGTACAGCCATAAGGTATCAACGGTCCACCAACAATTTGTTCTACCCAATTTTTGGATGTGCACCCAGGAGCTGTCGGATTATTCTGGCAAGTTGATACTTGACTACAAACACTGTCGTCATTTTCAAAAACACATTCATCACGGCAATCACTTTCTTGATCTGCAGATTCAGGTACTTCATCTTCGCAAAAACAACACCCAGCATCTGCAGTTTTGATACCAAGCGCAAAAGTCAATAATAAAATTACAGATAATGCTAGTAGAATTTTTATATTTTTTGTAAACATATGTTCAAGTTACTAATTACAAATTTTATACGAATATACAAATCACGAATTTATTTTTATATTCAATATTTTTATATCTTTATTCCAATTCGTATATTTGTATTGATTCGTAATTTGTACTTTACCGGATTGTCTGTTGAACTTTTTCTGCAGCCAGGGGAACTGCCTTTACTGGATCTGCGCCCTGCAGAATTGAATCAATCATTTCGATTAAAATATTATCTGCGCTTTTAGCATTTTTGCCTCTATACCATGTTCGCGTAGTTAAAAGTTGTGATCCAAAAACATTCATGTCCTCACTATTTTTTTGTTCGTCGACTAATGATCTTAGAGCAGTTGGCTGTTTTGTTGCTACAAGATATTTTTTTGCTTGCTGCGCTTGCGTGGCAAATTGAATAAAATCCCAGGCTTCGTTCAGGTGGCCACTTTTTTTAGAAACCACTTCTAACCAATAGTTAGCAAAATTAATTTCTGGGTTACCTTCTATCTGTGGTATTTTAGTTAAGTTGTAATGAATTTTCCCTTTACTGTTTGCCTCGATGTATTCCATGTCAGAAGAATAGCCAAAGTAGAACCCAACCAAGCCTTGAGCAAAGGCTTTTCGAGAATCTGGCATTGTTGAGTTCCAGGAATAAACTTCTCGCGATGGCAGTGCAAAATCAGTGTAAAATTTTACTGCTTCAATACCTGGGTTGTAATTACTACCCTTTTGACTTTCGGGAATGTTTTGAAAAGTAACTCGACCACTTGGATCTACCATTTGCGCCCCGTTTTGCATCATTAAAAGAGAAATTATATCTGATGCGTGTAGTACATTTCGTCCTGTGCCTAAAGCAGCGCCGGCTTGAATAATAGTATTATCACGATTTAGCAAGGTGATTTTTTTAATATCACTTTGAAACTGTCGCCATTCTGTTGGTGGTAGAGCAATTCCTGCATTATTTAATAAATCTCTATTGTAATACATTACTAATGTATCCACGCTTAAAGGTAGTCCCCATATTTTTCCGTCGACAACAGCATCACGGTTTACTACATCTAAAAAGTTATTTGCTAGATCTGTTGGTGTTAAACTCTTTTCTTTTCTTACTTCAATGATGGTTTCTTGTTTTATACCAAGTGCTTTTTGTGTGAACTGATATGCCATGGTAATTTCTGGTGGCAATGGCAGGATTTTATTTTGGTAATCCCTAACCCAGGTATTACGAATGGAAAAAATGTCAGGGCCTCTATCTTCTGCCCAGGCATTCAATAATTCATTTTCGTATTCTTGATATCTCAATTTTCTATAGTTGATAGTGATATTTGGATGGAGTGTTTGATAAGCATTTATAATTTCTTGAAAATCAGAAGTATCGTCCCACGCACGCCAGTAATTTAAAACAATGGGTTGTAGTGCTTGTTTTTCTTCTTTGGACATGCAACGGCAACTAAAACCAGAGACTAAAACAAAAACTGCCAGCAGAGATAGAATTGATATTTTTTGATATTGTTTTTTCATATTATATTTTCATTTTTTGTTTTTTTGCTACTGCCATATTAGCTTTTAGCCAACCTAGTGGTGAACCAATATCATAATATTCCGCATCAACTCTGCATGCATAGACTGGTCGTTTCTTCATTAATCTAAATATTGCATCAACTAGCCACAGCTCGCCGCCTTTTCCTAAAGGTGTTTTTTCTAGAATCTCGAATATATCAGGAGTTAAAACAAAGCCACCAACAGCACCAATTCGTGATGGTGCTTTTTTAGGCCCTGGTTTTTCAATAATTGTTTTTAGTTGAAAAACATTTTTTTCTACTTGAAGTCCATCAATAACTCCATACTTTTTTGTTCCTTCGTTATCAATATTAACGGCATTAATTACTGGGTCCCCATATTTATTAAAAACTTTAATGAGTTGTTTGAGTCGCGGTTCTTTACCTAAAAATAGATCATCACCCCACAAAACCGCAAATGGTTCGTCACCAATCAAATGTTTAGCATTAAGAATAGGTGTGCCATTGCCATAAGGACCTTTTTGACGAATGTAAATAAAGTTTGCCATTTCTGCAATTTTTTTCATTTCGTTTGCAAGTTTTGCTTTGCCATTTCGTTTTAAGGTATTTTCTAATTCAATATTTCTATCAAAATGATCTTCAATTGCACGCTTGCTTTGGCCTGTGACAATGATTACATCTTCGATACCTGCAGCAACCGCCTCTTCTACAATATATTGAATTAAGGGTTTATCAACAATAGTTAACATTTCCTTAGGTTGTGCTTTAGCAGCGGGTAAGAATCTAGTGCCGAGTCCTGCAGCTGGAATTACTACTTTTTTTATTTTTTTCATATACAAAATTATACCACAAATATTTAAATTTATAAACTTTTAATTAGTCAATTTAGGTGATAAGATATAAATGTTTTAAAGGAGGATATCTGTACGTTTTCGCAGAAGAGCGGAGGGTTGGCCCGCCTGCGCTCTCCAAGCTTCGGCGGGCAAGCAGAGTGGTCTAATGTGCTGGCTTGTCCCGTAGAAAACGGAAGGGTGGCTGAGTGGTTTAACCCCGTAAAAATCTTTTGGATTTTACAGGGCAAGAGCGCGGCCATGCCCCGTAGAAGAGCGGTGGGGTGCCAGAGCGGCTTAATGGGACGGTTTCGAAAACCGTTGTTCACGAAAGTGGACCGTGGGTTCAAATCCCACCCCCACCGCTCTTCTACGGGGTCTCGAAAAGCCGTGGGGTAGTAATACCCTCGCGAGAGTTCGAATCTCGCCTCTTCCGTTTTATACGGGATTGATAAAAAATCTAATGTGGATAATTAAATGTGGGCTCTGTGCCAGTCATTCGACTCTGAAGGGTCTCAGACCCTGAACGGGAGGCACACTCGCCTTTGACGAGGAATCTCGCCCCTTTTCGTTTTGTACAGAATATTTGTTATTTTTGCTTTATCAAAATTATTTAAATTTATGTCAAAAAGATTAAAATTGTTTCTAGTATTAATTTTAGTTTTGGGAATATTAGTCAGAATTTATTTTATTATTAGTATAGATTTTGAAGTTGATGAGTATCAACTCGTCCAAGGGGTCAAGTCAATAACGTTGCAAAATGTCCCAGTACATTTTTATGGTTTTGGCTGGGGAGAAAATACTACTTTAGCTTATTTAGCATTACCATTTATCAAAATATTCTCTAATTTGCATCCAATCGTTATTTTTAGAGTACTTATTTTGCTGGCAAACCTTCTATTTGTGTTTGTTTTATTTCATTTTGTTAAATTATTATTTAATCAAGAGGTGGCAGTTATAGCAGCAGCATTTGCACTTATTAACCCCTGGAGTATCAGAACGTCTGTTATCGGCTTTAATGCATATCTATTACCTTTAATTTATACTGCAGCCATATTATTTATTCTATTAGGTATTAATAATAAAAAAGTAGTTTATTACATCATTAGTTTTTTGCTATTAGCACTTTCTTTTTATACTTACGCAGTAAGTTTTATGTTTGTACCATTATTAATTGCGATCATTTGTTTTATTTATCACAAGCAGATTAATAAAAGATTTTTTAGCGCAGGTATTGCTGTTATGTTTCTCTTTAGTTTACCGATAGTACTTTTTTATTTAAAGAATCAATTTAATATTTTGGGATTTGATAAGTTTTTATTTTTTGATTTACCCTCACTTTCGCACACTCGTTTTAGTGGTGTTTCAGTTTTGAATATTTATGAAGGTATGATGATACCAATAAATTACAGTCTCAATTACTTATTACACTTTAATATTTTGACTTTACTGACACGAGGAGGAAATTATTTTTACGGTTTAGTTTATTTTTGGGATGTATTTTTTATACTGATCGCAATATTTTCTATGTTAAGTGACAAGCTAAAATCAAGTTATAAGTTTTTGATTTTATGGTTTGTGTTAGGTGCAGCTATCCCTTCTTTTGTTGATGCACATTTAGGTTATAGCCCTACACGCGATGTAATTCTAATGCCTGTATTAATAATATTTTCTGCGTATGGTTTTGATATTATAATTAAAAATATTAAAGAATTAAAAAATGCTTATTCAAGATCCAATATACGGCAAGTGTGAAGTTAGCGACCAAGTATTAATAGATTTGATTGAAAGTAAATCAATGCAACGATTAAAGGGTGTAGCACAATATGGTTGGCATAATGAAAATTATCCATACCCAGGATTTAGTCGTTTTGAGCATTCTGTGGGCGTAATGTTACTTTTAAAAAAACTAGGGGCAGATTTAAAAACTCAAATTGCTGGTTTACTGCATGATATCTCTCATACCGCGTTTTCTCATTGTGTTGATTATGCGCTTGGACATGAGGAAAATGAAGATTTTCACGACACTATCGTAGATGAATACTTTGAAAACTCTGATACCAAAAATATCATAAAGAATTACAACTACGATCAAAAAGAGATAGTCGATGTTGATAGCTTTTCAATAATCAAAAGCAATATTCCCAACGCAAGTGCTGATAATATTGATTATGCTTTGCGGGAATTTGAAATTTGGGCTAATCCAGGCTTGTCTCAAGATATTTTAAACAATCTCGCAGTTATAGATAACGAAATTGTGTTTAAAAGGTTTGATTTGGCGAAAGTTTTTGCTGATACTTTTTTAAGATTACAGACAGAACATTGGGGAGGCCTAGACGCTTCTTCGCGTCATTTGAAAATGGCAAAAGTTTTAAAGATGGCGTTAGATGATCAAATAATCGTTAAAGACGATTTGTTTGTTGACGATCAATTTGTAATGAATAAATTATATAAAAGTAATAGGAAAGATTTGATTGACATTTTAGAAAACGCACATCTTAAAGAAGTTAATCAACTGCTAGGAAAAAAAATTATAAAAAAATTTCGGTACGTAGATCCGAAAGTTTTGCTTGATGAAGATGTAAAGGCGTTGTCTACTATTGATAAAAAATTTGTGGAAAATTTAAATAAACATAAAGAGAATAATTTATCAGGATTACAAGTTTAGTTTAAGACTTGTTTTCTAAATAGTATCTATTGTCTTTAATTAAGTCTTTAAAGCGGTCAAATTAATAAAATGATGACGGCTGTTTTTTGTTTTTAGGGAATAGCAAGTGGTTATCTTTAATGAGCTGGGGAAAAGTTCTAAAGATTAAAATTATTAGAATGATTGATATGAGTGAACAAATTAATACTAATTCGATTGAATGTTTGTATATATCATAAACAACAGGAAAGTAAAGATAAGTAATCAAATCTAAAATAACAATTAAGAATACATCTTTTTTATTTTTGGCTAAATATATCAACAAGGGACTAAACCATAATATCCATTGCGGAGAATAAAATTTGGCAAACAAAACAAAAAATAAAATAGATAGCAGAGACCACTTTATAACTTTTTCAAAACTATCAATCCTACTCGTTATTACAAGTAATGAAATGAAAAATTGCATCACAAAAAACACGCCATATAATAAGGTGCGTATATTGAGACTATGAATAATTGAACCGATGGTTTTAAATTGATCGCTAAGCATGTCAAGCAAAAAAGTTATTTGGAAAAGAAAGCTTTGGTCATTAACTCCCCGTGACATATGAAAATCGTAAGGTATTAAAAAGCCTTTAAGGCCAGAAAAATAAAGTGTGGGTAATATAATAAATGATATCGTTAACACAAAGATGGTTATCATTTTCCAATTTATTTTATACAACATTAATTTTATGCTGTGAATTATGGCATTAGGTGTGGTGTGATTTTTTTCTTTTTGCCAATAGTAATATGTTAGATAAATAGGAAAAAGTATAATTAAAAACCATTTTGTCATAACTCCTATTGCTAAAATTAATGTTGCCAATCCGAATTTTTTTTCTCTTAGATAAAATAAGCTTAATAACATTATGAAAGCTATGATTATATCGTATCTATTATAGCTGAAGTAAAGGGAGGCAGGTAGCAACATTAGAAAGGCTAGATACTTTTTTTCTGGTTTCATTTTGTAAAGTAGCGATATCGTAAATGCTAAAAAAATCATCATTAACAGAGAAAAAACCAATGAGTATTCAAATAAAATAGTTGCATCATCAGTTGTATTTATAAAGAAATATGGGATAGCAAAAAAATAGGTGGCAATTTCTGGATATTCAGAAAAGACATCCGTATATGGTCTAAGCTTTCTAGGAAACCAAACTCCCCTAAGGGCATAAACGCCCTTGTCATGGTGAACAAGTAGAGCTTGCCCATCATGGTCGAAATCCACCCAATAATCATTGATATATCTAACAGACGTATTGAAGTTGTCTAAAAAGAAAGTATGAAAAATAAAAGTGGCAACTATTAGCATCAGTAAAAGAAAAATTGTTGTTTTAATTTTCATATACTAATTAGAAACCGTTTTTGGGATTAGTTTCTTTTTAAAGTAGCTTAATATTAAATTATCATTTAATAATTCCAGCAATAAGGGTAGAATTAGTTTGATAAATAAGAAAGTTCTAAAAATAATGGTTAATAAATATATTATTGAAATTTCTGTGATTGTGTAATAGAGAATCGGAAAATATATATAAGTTGTCAGATCAAACAATATCAACCACAAAACATCACGTTTATTTTTTATTAGAATAATCACTAGAGGACTAAACCATAATATCCATTGTGGAGAATAAAACTTAGCAAAAAAGACAAAAAATAAAATCGAAAGTAAAGACCATTTTATTACTTTTTCGAATGTTTTAATTTTACTAGTTAGCGCTAATGGTGCAATAAAAAATTGCATCAAAAAAAAGAAAGTTAACATTGCATTACTATCAATATAAATATTACCAATTTGTTCAAAAACATAATATAAAATGAAAAACGTACTTTCGAGATTAAAATTTCTAGTTAGGTGGAAAATATAAGGCACTAAAAATCCATCAAAGCCCGCAGTTAAAATTGTTGGCATAATGATTATGATAGTAGTTAGAGTAAAAACAATAATCATTTTCCAATTTATTTTTTTTGTTTGCCAAAAGTAGTATGTCAAATAGATTGGGAGCAAAATTACTAAGTACCATTTTGTCATTACGCCAATTGCTAATATTGCGGTCGCCCAAAAAAATTTTTTCTTTTGTAATAAATACAAACTCAAGAGTGATAAAAACGCAGGAATGATATCATATCGATTATGAATAAAATACAAAGAAGCAGGAAGCAGCATAAGCAAGCTAAGATATTTTTTATCTACTCTTAATTTATAAATCAGAAATATAGAGGCAGTCGCAAAAACCATCATCAATAAAGAAAAAATAGTGGTATATGCATACATGATCTGGGGGGCGGTTTCTGCATTAGTTAATTTTTGGATGATATAAGGTAAAGCAAAAAAATATGTTGCTATTTGGGGATATTCAGAAAAAACCTCCGAATAAGGTGTTTTTTCGTTTATATACCACATACCGCGTTGGGCATAGATATATCTATCTCCAAATTCATTAATAACATATCGATCTTCATAGAAGTTATTAATAAAAAAAGAACTAAAAAGAATGGATACAAAAAACAGTAATACAAGTAGCAAAGTTGTTTTGGTGAAAGTCATGTAGTAATAATAGCATTTCGTTAAACTCAATGTAAACAAAAAACACTTCATTATACGAAGTGTTTGGTGGGTGGTAGTAGGGACTCGCCTCGACTCGCCTTTGGGCTTCGTCTTCGGCGTGGCGGGCGATGTTAGAACTAAGATTGATAAAATTATAAAGGAATTGAGATTATATTTTATTGCACAAGCCTTGACAAATGAGTAACCATTTGCTTAAATGTCATTGACGTGAATCAACGTCGGGATTGAAATATTATTAGTCATACCCACACGTTGTGAAAAACAATACAAAGGGGGCAAGGTATGAGTTCTTCAACACAAGTGAAAAAAAAGCAATATGATTTTGGTGATCTACCAGAAGATGTAGCCGATAAGTTTAGGGGGACATTCAAAAAACCTGAGTGTAGAGATTGTGATTTTCCTCTCAACGAAGAGTTAGCTTCTTACAAACAGAGTGGCACCAGATGGTATATGAAATGTCCGCTGTGCGGAGTCGTGCTTGCATATAGGTATAATCCTCGAAAAAAATGAGATTTATCGTAGCTATTATTTTCACACCGAGGGGCGCACGCGTTTTGCGCTCCTCGGACTCAACATCTCTAAAACAAAAAATTCTACAATTAAAGTAGAATTTTTTTTGTTTAAAAAAGGGGTGGTAGATGGGATTTTCCGCCGAAGGCGGATCCGCCTCAGGCGGAGAACTCAATAGTAAAAATTGTATTAATCTACACGCATTAAACGAACCCAAGCAGATCTGCCGCTTAGCAGTACAGTTTTATCGAGATCTGTTAGTTCTAGTACCATTCTGTGGCCATATACTTTTGGATCAACGCCTCTCACCTTTAAAGTAAATTTAAAAACTGCTTCTTCGCCTGGTGCTATAGATCTGGCATTGATTGGTATTGCAGCTACAGTTTCGTCTAGCCAGTCGTTTGGATCGTAAAAACTGCTTTGGCTGCCGTCTTCATTGGTTATTTTTAGTTTGGTGTATTTAGAAGTCCAGGTAGTATCTTTGCTGGTGTTTTTTAGTCTGATTTCGATATTTTGAACTCCCCAGTCATTTCTTACAGCTATTGGGTAGTTGTGACTTAGTACTTGGGAAGTTTCTCCACCTTCAACAAAGATAAATTTTCCTTGTGTGCCAGAGGTAATTTGAGTTTCAACACCATTTTTTAGATAAAAAAGTTTAAATTGTATTTGTAATAAGCCAGCTGTTGATGGTGCAGTTAGCAAGGGATAGAAAGTGCCTGTTTCACCATTATTTATTCTACTTTCTGCCAAAGGAAATTTTTGTCCTTGAGTATAGATAGCCTCCCCGTTTTGATCAAAAACCTTTAGATAAACAGTTTCTGGTTGCCAGGTAGCACCACCAATATTTTTAAATTGTATTGATACGGTTTTTTGTTCACCATCTATCAACTCTATGTTTTGTGGTTGAGTATTTAAGAATAGGGCAGTATATGATCCGCTTGGAGATGTTGTGTTTGAACTTGGAGCAGTCGGAGTTATAGGATCTTTAATTGTGTCATCAATATATTCTATTGTTTCACCAGCTGGGTGGGCTTCTAAAAGCTCGTCGGAGACAACAATCGCAGTAGATAATTTATCTAACCCAAAAGTTCTGCTAAATATTTCAGTTGTTTGAATACGCATTCGCTCACCCCCAGTTGCAATTACATAATATCTTCCACTGCTACTTTTTACAAAACTGCCATCATCTAATCTATCCATAGAACCATCCAATAAACCTTCCAAGGCAGCTGCAGTTGTATTTTGAGGTGTTTGGTTGTTATATTTTTCTCGCCATACCACAGGATCAACTAAATGTTTTATGCCATCTTGAACTAAATATATTTGACCATTTTCAATTTTGAATAATTTTCCTTGAGGGTAGGCAGAAGTAGAAGATATTGAATCACCTAAATTGTAGGGTATTAGCTTATTAGCGGTAACTGTTGGTATTTGACCTGCAGTAACAGCTATGTACACATTTCCCAGTAAAGCTAAAGCGTTGTTGTCTAATATAGGTCTTTTGGTATCATAATCTGCTAGTAAAAAGATTTGTCCAGAAGTTGGGTGTTTAACTAAGGTATTTTTACTAAACTCAATTGGTGCGCCGTCTTCGTATGCGTTTGCGATGTCGTTTGTAACTTGATGAGCATTGTTTTCTGAATAATCTTTTAGAAATAATGAGCTGGAAGCAAATTTTCTTTTTTTATTATTTTCAATCAAATAATAATTGCCAGAATTTTTTATTACAAAACCATCTGGATAATATTTTTTAGTAAAGTATCGATTCCAAATTATCCAAAAAAGTCGATTGCCACCATAAGGCTTAGTCACCCCAAGCTCGGGTGAGAAGCCAACATAAGGAGTATAGATAAAAAGATTAGCAGTTGCTTGATTTTTTGGAACTAAGTGGTAGTCATCAAAAGTAACTGTCATTTTTCCTACCTGAAAACTAAAAGTAGATTTGCGGTCAACATAAATATTTTGCGTAACAGCAGAAGATTCCACTTGATCGTAAAAGCCTTCGTATTTACTGTTGCATTGCCCACCATAGCAGCCATAGCCCATAGCCCAAGCAAGTTCATCTTCTGTAGCATGACTTTTATGTAAAAGTCCTTGTTCCTTTTCTAGAGTTGTCAATAAGAACTTTGGATTAATTGAATGCATTTGTGCCACATCATATATAATTTCTGTAGCTGTCATTGGTGTACCTTCTACCACTTGCGAATATCGAGCTAGTACGGAATCTTTCTGCTCTAAAAAGTTTTGAATAGCAGCTTTGCTTAAAGAATCCTTATCGAATAATTCAGAATCAGTTAAGATATTTTCTGGTTCAAAAACCCTAGCTTGTAAGGAAGCTAGGGGAGAAAGTAATAAAAAACAAATTATGCTCAAAGCGATAATTTGTGCTGTATGTTTTGTTTTTGTTTTTTGTTTGTTAAATAGAAATGTCATAATTTAACATAGTAATTGTAGCACATTTTTTTAGTTTTGTAAACCCCTCCCTCTTTATCTAAACAAGTCAGTTGTCGTAGTCAAAAGTCTTAAGGGGGATGGGGTAAAGGGTTGATATCTGCTATAATTATAAATGATATGTGCATAATACAAGTTATCATATTTTAAAAATTAAATAAACGAAAAATAACATTTCGTTAATTATAGAAAGGGGAAATTATGTCAAATTTATCAAGCTGGACAGCTGTAATTACAGGTTCTTTTCAGGGTTTGTGGTTAAAATTTGTCAATATTATTCCAGAAATAGTAGTTGCATTGGCGGTATTTATCGTTGGTTTGTTTATCGCCGAAGCTTTGGGTCGATTAATCACAAAGTTATTGGAAAAACTGTACTTAGATAAGATGCTAGAAAAAGCAGGAGTACTAAAAGTATTGGATAAAGTTGGCTTTAGAATGGGTATCAGTAAACTTTTGGGGCTTTTAACAATGTGGTTTTTGATTGCAGTTTTTTTGGTAGCTTCTGCAGAAATTTTGCATTTAGGACAGATCTCGCAGTTTCTTAATAAAGTTGTTGCCTACATTCCTAATGTTATTATTGCAGTAGTGATAATGGTTATTGGAATAATTGTTGGCAATTTTGTTAAGTCTGCAATTCAGCAATCAGCAGGAGCTGCTAACATAGCCTCAGCTCATTTTTTAGCTGCACTTGGGAAGTGGTCAATTTTGATTTTTTCTTTGATGGCAGCGTTAGTGCAACTCCGTGTTGCAGCAAGCATGATCCAAACGTTGTTTACTGGTTTAGTAGCTATGCTTGCTTTGGCAGGTGGTTTAGCTTTTGGATTGGGTGGTAAAGAAAAAGCAAGAGAACTTTTGGATAAAGTTTCAAGAAAATAGATAAAGTCAAAAAAAATTTGTAGGTCGGGGCCTGGCCCCGACCTGCTTTTTAAATTGTTGAAATATGAAAAAGCCGAGACGCGATGCCCCGGCAAGTTGGAAAGTGAAACAATGGTTTTTTGGTGGGTAGTTATTCTTTTAGCGCTTCATCAATGATTTTGTTTGGATCAACGGCTTTTTTATTGATCTCACATCGACGAATTATTAGTTTGCATCCGGTTGCATTTTCTACAAATCTGTTGACCTCCACAATCGTAAAAAATTGCCTTGGATCTTTTCCGTATTTTGACAGGAATAAAAAATATGACATTGTTTCCCTCCTTATCTTTTTCAATTATGTGTAAAGTTATTATATAAAAATATTACAGTATTGCCAAGCCTGCAATTATCCAAAATAAAACCGATAGGTCATTTTTAAAGTAAGGCACATCAATAAGTCCATGAATAAGAATCGTAATCATGGCAGCGAGGATTCCGATTAACAGTAGGCGACTTTGGCCAAAGTCGCCAACGATAAGTTTTTTAAATCCTTTTTCGAAAAAGTCAAATATCAACCAAACAAAGCCAATTAACCCCAGCAAACCAATCTCCATCCAAAAATTTAAAATAATATTATGTGGGTATATTAGTGGTTCCATTTTAAGTGGATCGCGAAATGTATCAAGAATATCAGAAAAACCAAATAGTCCGGCACCAAAGATAAAGTTTTTTGCACTACTTGTTAAATAATCAAGTGAGCCTTGCCACAAAACAAAACGATTTTGTGCTGAGGGGCTTTCAATGCCAACTGAGATTATGAGATTTTTAGTTTGCGGTATCAGTAATGTCAAAATAACTAAACTTATAACTATTGCTGTTGTCCATTTTTTTGATACAGTAAAGAATAAGAAAAAAAACAAAGCAGCAGCTAATGCTAGCCACGCACCTTGTGATACAGTATAAACCACCGCTAAACAGGAAAGGATAAAGATCAGTAGTTTAGAAATAAATCCAAAATCAAAAAGTTTATTCTTAATATCATCAAGCATCCAGCCAATATAAATCATCATAATCGGAACAAGATATAAGGCAACTGAATTGGGAGAAGTAAACATAGCATTAACTCGCCTGATGTCTGGCGCCACCCACGCGCTTTCTGCAATGCCAAAAGCTGTAAATTTTTGGTAGATTGCCAGTAATGATATGCTCAACGTAGAAATACCTAAAGCCCAAAGAATAATGTCTCGGTCTTTTTTTGATTTCACAGTATTAATCAACACAATAAAAAACATTAAGCTTTCAACAAAATAAGCTTTCCAAAGCCCAGCTGCAGCAGTTAAGTTAGTTGAAATAAAAACTGAAATGGTAGCACTAAGCAAAATTATTAAAATAGGCCATTTGTAAGGATATTGAAAATGAGTTTTTACCTTTTCTTTATTAATAATCATTCTCACAATTAAGGCAACAAAAACTATCCAAATACAAATTTCTAAATACGTTAAAGGTAGCCAAAATATATTACTTCTAAACAAGTAAGTTGGAAGTAGTATAATTACTAAAAAATTTGCCCAAACTGGTTTTTTTAAGGCTAAATAAACTAATACACCCAAAATGAGCAGTAAGGTAATATTTACTGCAAGCCAGAAGTCAGTAAAAAAATGTTGAATTTCCCACGGGAAATCAAAAATAAACATAATTAGTTAGTAGGCGTTTTTTTAAAGCTCATTATTTCTTTTATCATTTCTTTAGAAAATCCTTTGAGTAGATATAAAATTACTAGATATACTGAGGCGCCAATAGACATGGAAAACAAAACGTGCAGGTCTACAACAAAATATAAAGCAATTGCCATGGCCATTGATGCCAGAAAAGATTTTTTGGTTAAAGACAAATCAGCTTTAAATCTATAAATTTTTTGCGCAACATAAATAGCAGAAAATAATATAAACAATTCAGAAAATACAGTGATAATAGCAGCAGCCCAATATCCGTACTTAGGAATAAAAATTAAATATAGTGTTAAAGAAATTATAGCATTTGCTACATAAAATTTAATCACCCTTTTTTGCTGGTTAGCAGCAACAATAAGATATCCAAAGATGGCTGCAAAAAATATTGCTATTGTTGCAGGAATTAATATTTTTAATATGTGGCCAGAAATTAAATAATTTTCTCCAGCAATAAACGACATTAATTTAGGACCAACAAATAACCCCCCAACAATTAGAGGAAAAGAAATTAAGGTAATGATATCGTAGCCAAGTTGTATAATTTTTTTTAATGCTTCCCAATTTTTATTTGTGTAGTACAAAGTCATTAAGGGAAGTAGCAGTCCTAAAAAGAGATATATTAAATTAATAAGAACTTCCAGTACTCTGTATGGTGCGCCATAAAGACCGACTTCTTGCTGGCTTCTAAATAAAGAAAGTATAACGGTATCACCCTTAAAGTATAAAAGGTTTAAAGCAATAGTTGTAACAATTGGCAAACTTTTAGAAAGAATTTTTTTCCAAATTAAAAAATCTATTTGCCAGGTAATCTTAATTAATTTTTGTGAAAAGCTAAAGAGTAGTAAGAATTGAAATAAATTAGCGATAATTAAGGCTAGCAGTATTCCATAAAGACCAAGATTAAAATAGACAGCCAAAATAACAACGATTAACGTAATTACTTTTTGTACAATATCGGTAAGGGTAAATCGACCCATTAATAATTTTTTTAGAAAGACGCCAGTGAACACCGAAGAAAGTCCGGCAATAAAAAAAGCAATAGCAGCGATAAGTACACCAATTTTTATCATTATTGGATATGGAAATAAAAAGATAATAATTGGCGTGAGGATCAAGGCAATAGAGGCAGTAAAAACACGAAGGCTAAAAATGTTACTTAAAATTTTTGATTCATCTACACCACTTTCCGAAATTGATTGAACCGAAGTCATCTGAATTCCTAAATCTGCCAAAATACTAAAAATTTGTATAAAAGCAATTATGGTAATGTAAGCTCCATAGCCATCTGTGCCAAGATAACGGGTGGTTATCGCTAAAGTAATTAGTGCAATTCCAACAGCAATACCACGTCCAATAATTTGGACAACAGTGTTTTGAGCTATTTTTGTTGTCACAGTCATATATAAAATGATAACATTAAAAGGCGGGGATTGACAAAATAAATTTTATATGATATAAAGCTAGGTGCGCGAATGGAGGGGATAACAAAGGTTTTGAAATGGAGGAAAAGGAAAAATGAGCGGACAATTAAAAGTGTTGTGCAGCTATCAAGATCCGACTCAAACACAGTTTCCCGTCGAGACAACTGGTCAGTCGATTCCCGAACTCATCAAAGAATGTATGATCGGGCATGACCAAAATCTGGATCTCACAAAAATTGTAAGTCACGTTACGGGCTCGGAAGGGATGTGTCAGCTTTTACAGCATTCGGAAGGTATGGTCATCGGAGAAGTTGACGATCTTCTCCTTTCGAATGGGAAAAAGCTCCCCCACATCAGCGACGTGATTACACTCATGAAGCTCGAACCGCATTTTCCGCTTCTGGTTATTGTGCCGGGGGCGACCGTGTCCCACCTAGGAGAGGAACATTGCATAGCTATCCATATATCGAAAGATAGCGAGCCGTTTCTCCACACGTTTCCGCGCCGAAGCAGAATCAACTCTCAATCGTTTCAGATTCTTGCGCGTTGTGCGTGAACACCATCATTACAAGCATAGCTTTGTCGGGCCGTTGACATTTTTGTCAGCGGCCTCCTTTTTTTACATGTTGATAAGAATTGCTTGACCCATTCGATTTACTCAAGGTCAACCTTGATATATGAACTGTTGATAAAGAAGGGTTGACTTTTTTTATAAGGTATGATAAGATATATATAGACCCCCACAAAAGGGTCTTTTATTTTGAAAAATCTCCTCCTAGATACTAAGCGGGGAGTAAAACTCTTCGAAGCTCAGAGTTCATCTGAAGCAATATCGAAGCAAAAACAAAAAACAAAACAAAACTATGCCAGAACCACAACCAGGGCATGAAATCCTATCGCTTTTATGTCCACCGGTACAACCAAAAACACGATTCTTTAGTGCGTTGACAGAAAAAATCCTTGCTAAGGGGATGTTTGTGAGTATTGTTAGCGCTTTTTTGATTGTTTTAGGTGCAGCGTTTTGTCTACGCTTTGCCTCTGGAGCAATTGAACAAAAGATTGTACGTAATACGGTTATGGCATCGGTAGAAGAAAAAGTTGGCTGGATGCCAGGACAATACATCGCACAAGAAACAGATGTTAGTGCCTATATAGGCAAATAATCAATAGTTGGTAGAAAGATTAATCAAAATAAAAATTATTTTGATTAAAATTTTGCTGAATTATCCCCTCACCCTTTTTCTTGAATAAAATTTCAATTTTGATGAAAAAGGTGAGAGGATAAACTGGTAGCTCTTTCCAATACTCATGTTTTTCTTGTTTTCGATCTGAAATTCTTTACAAAAACAAAAACAAAAATATGACCCTTAGAGGCCATATTTTTTTTGATAATAATTTATGTTGTGATTTCTTCTTTTTCTTCCATGATCCTTTTAAATTTTTTGCTCTGTTCTGACATCATAATAACTTTTTTAGAAACATGGCGGGGGTCTGGGACTTGTTTAAAAATAAATCTTGATTTTTCTGCTGCAGTTTGGATGTGCACTGTTCCATAATTAAATAGTGTAGGTAGTATTCCTTTCAGTTCGGAAGTAACATCTTGAATACGGTAAAGCTTTTGTTCGGAAATAACACGATGGAATAAACCTTTTTGTTCGATATTTAAAATTCTATGATTGGTAACTATCCAAACATCTAAATAGTAATCTACAAAAACTGCAAAAATAAACAACCAGATATAAAGATAATAAAGGCTAGTAATTAATACAAACAAAACATTGCCAAAGTTGTGAGAGATTATTGTCTGTATAAAGTTATTAGCTAAGAAGTAAAAAATTATAGGCAAGATTGCTGCAAGACCAAAAAAGAGTATTTTAAATAACATGATAGTCCAATGCCTACGTAGAAGCATTATTATTTTTTCGTTTGGTTCTTTGTGTGAAATATAAAAATTTAGCATAATTATTTATTTAATTGAAAGCCACCTGTAATTTGGATGGGTTCATTCCAATTTATTTTAGAAATTATTTGCCATGAAAAACCTAAAATTGAAATGGCGACTACGAGGTAAGCGCAAACAAAAACTATACTGGAAATATTAAAATGTCCAAAACGAAGTAGATGCCAAACAACTACAAAACTGAATAGAAAAGAAATTCCCACCATCACTAAGTAAGCATAATAAAAAATTTCTAAAGTTATTTCCATACTTTTATAATAACTTACCCTCCACCTTTTTGTCTATAGAGTGTGTCAGTAGCATTCTTTTAAAAAAGGGTTGGGGGTGAACTTTGACTATTTGGTAAATCTATTCCTAGATGTTTGTAGGCGTTTTCGGTAGCAACTCTGCCTTGAGAGGTTCTATGGAGTAATCCAACTTGTATTAAAAATGGTTCGTAAACTTCTTCTACAGTTGCGGTTTCTTCCCCGGTCGCTGCAGAAATTGTGCCAAGCCCAACCGGACCACCATTAAATTTTTCGATAATAATTTTTAGAATATCTCTATCGATTTTATCTAATCCGTACTGGTCTACCTCTAACATCTCCATGGCTTTTTGGACAACATCTTCTGTAACATTTCCATCAGCTTTAACTTGGGCGTAATCTCTAACTCTTTTTAATAAGCGGTTTGCCACACGTGGAGTTTTACGTGCGCGCTTAGCAATTTCGGCTGATGACAAATCATCAACTATTAAACTTAACAAATTTGCTGAGCGGTCAACAATTAATTTTATTTCGTCATCTTGATAAAAATTTAAATGGTAGACGGAACCAAACCTGTCACGTAGAGGTGAAGAAAGCAAACTTATTTTTGTAGTTGCGCCAATCAACGTAAAGTGTGGAAGGTCAAGCCGCAAAGTTCTTGCGCTTGGGCCCTTGCCAATAATAATGTCTAACGCATATTCTTCCATAGCAGGATACAAAATTTCTTCAACCACTTTATTGAGGCGGTGGATTTCATCAATAAACAAAATATCGCCATCTTCTAAGTTAGTTAAAATGGCGGCTAAGTCACCGCTATGCTCAAGTGATGGGCCAGAAGTAACTCGTATATTAGAATTCATTTCTTTGGAGATAATATGTGCTAGTGTTGTTTTACCAAGTCCTGGTGGGCCGTAAAGCAAAACATGTTCAATGGGTTCGCCTCTTTTTTGTGCGGCAGAAATAAAAATATCAAGATTTTGTTTAATCTTTTCTTGCCCAATAAATTCAGTTAAAGATTTTGGTCGAAGAGTAGTATCTAAAACTTTATCTGATTTTTGAGATTTTGGATTTACCACTCTTTCTTTGTCTTTTTTTGTGGTCATAGTCCGGTAGTAGTCCCGTAAATGGGATTAGAATTATTTATTATATATTATTTTGAAAGCTGAGCCATTTATCCGGTGGAATTTTTAATTTTACTGGATCTCTATCGGGCATAGTATTGTTATTTTACTCTTCTAGGACAAAAAAAACAAGGCAATAGAACCTCATATTTTTTAACAAAAGTTATATGGATTTTTCTTTTAGACTTAATATAAATAAGAATGATACTATGTAAAAAATTCCACCAAGTGATAAGACAATATTGAAGCCATAGTTAATAGCTAATATTATAGCAGTTACTGTAGCCAATACTGATAAAGCTCCGTTAACAGCCCAACACCACGGTATGATAATATTTAATTCATAGTGGTTTATTCTTTTCAAACCCATCGGCATCATCATGCCCATCAACATAGATAATGGTGCAATACATAATATAGAAATAAATATTTTATTATATATAGGTAGACTTAAGGTTGCGTTGATCAATACTGGTAGTAAGAGAAAGAGAACCGATATCAAAACAAAAATACTAAGCACAATAAAAAAGAAAGTTTTTTTATTTGAACAATTAAAATTATTACTGATATAGCTTCCAATACCAGCAAAAAATAATAATCCAGCCAAAATAACAGAATAAGAATAAATTGGTTGCTCTAGGTAAAGAATGAATTTTTGAAGTAGAGACATCTCGATAAAGATAAATGCTAATCCTAAGCAGCTAAAATATCCAAGATATAATATAAAGCTTCTTTGGTTTTTATTAATTTTTTTTAATAATGATTTTGTGTATATCAACGGGATAAGTAAGCATAGTAAAGTAAATAATAAAACGATATAGAAAGTCGATACTATTCCACCATTAGACCTCCAAATATTTTTTGTAAATGATTTTTTAGTAATAGACGCAGAAAAGAAAAAAGGTCGATTATCATCAATAATTTTTATATCTTTATGGTAGCTATCAATAAATAATTGTTGATCTTTTGATGTAAGCAAATCGTTATAGTCGTTTTGATGTTTTTCGTATGGTAAATATATTATTTTAAAATCATTTGTTTTGACAACATTTTTCATATTAAGAATTTCATTTTCTGTAAACGGAGTAGTCTTTACAATGTAATTATTTAGGTATTTACCTGTACGACCTTGAATTTGGATAATTGCAATATTATTTTCAGGTTTACTTATCCCAAGTATTTTGCTAGCTTCCAAAAACAAGGTAACTATTCTCATACCGTCTGTGTTCCATCGTGTTATGGTAAGAAGGCCGTCTTTTTTTAAATGGTGCAAATATTGTTCGAAAGCTTCCACTGTATATAGATAGCTTTCAACAAGTGCTAAATTACCTGCGGATGTCGATGCCCAAGTATCTACCAAGGGTAAATCTATGACTTGATATTTTTTTGTTTCTTTATTAATATAGCTTCTCCCTTCGGCAACTATTATTTCAACATTGGGGTTTAAATATAGCTGACCTGAGAAATCTTTAAACTCATTTTTCATCATGTCGTTGATAATTATTGGATTAATATCAACACCAGTAACTTTATGCTTAGAAAGTAACGCCATTAAAACATTTCTTCCACCCCCTGGTCCAATAATTAAAACTTGACTGGGAGGAGAAATTTGATAAGCGATACTTGATAAATCTGAATTTAAAAAATTAACCTTATCTAAATCTCCATCAAAACCATAAATTGGGGTGTAGGCATTAACATCGATTCTTGTTCCTAAAATATCTGGCATATCTTCCCGGCTTATTGAAGGCGATAACGATTCAAGAACTACGCCATCCTGATTATCTTCAATACTAACACTGATATGAGAAAAAGAATTTGATTTTTCGAAAATAATTTCTTTTGTTGCATTCAATTTACTATAAATTATATCTATTTTGATAAAGTTGTATTTTTGATTTTGGCAAACTAAAATTACTAAAATAAATATTATTATAAATATTGAATAAGTAATTGGTTTGTTTTTATTACTAAAAATAATTGTTGCTATAAACCCTGTTATAATCGCAACTATTATTACGTTAAAAATCGAAAGAGATGTCATTAATATTATTGCTAATACGACACCTATAGCAGCCCCAACTAGATCGTAAAAATAAAGCTTATTGATGATTTTTGTTTTAATTTTAAAAATATATGACAAACATACGTTAGCAATAATAAAAGGTATTGAAGTAAAAATGAATGTACAAAAGGTTAATACTATGGGCAGATTAGAAATTCTAATTGGCAGCAACAGCACAATGGCAATAATGGCTAATGATAATGAATAACTAAGACAAAGAAATATTAATTTTATATTAAAATCTTTTTCTTCGAAGTGAGACGGTAAAAAATAAACAACAATCCCACCAACAGCAAGACCAAAAAGAGCGATTGAAATACCCAAAAATGATAAGTTGGACTGAAAAATAATCGAAAATAATCTAATTAGAGTTAGTTCAAAATATAAAACACTCAAGGAAATAAAAAAAATCCCTAGGGGTAAACGATTTTCTTCTGTCTTGAATATATTTAACATTGTAATAATTTTACCTTTCTAAAACAAAAAAAACAAGCCGCTCCTCGCTACAGCTTGTAGAAGTAACGATCTATTTCATCTCAGGATGAGAGTAATCAACTTTTTCAACTTTTTTATTAAATTTGTAGTATAATTTTGTGATTCCATTTATATATCTTGATTGAAGTTGTTGATTGGCAAGTATTTTTTTGGCAGGTTTAAGATTAAGAATAATTCCAAAAAAATTTCTTAGTATATCATATGTCCATAAATTGTAATTATCAAAAATAAGATTTTGCAGTCTACCAGAATCTATAGCCTCCATCACAAATCTTTCTAAACTATCTTTTGGCACAAATTTGGTTTTTTTTCGTCGATACATTTTTATAGCATCAAAATTACAAAATCTTTTACACACACCACAACCAATACATTTTTCTATATCGACAATTGCTTTTTTGTCAGTCATTTTTATAGCGTCGACAGGACATTTAATAACACATAGACCACATCCATTGCAATTACTAATTTTTGGTGCATAATTAGTATTTATTTTGGGCATATACCCAAGTCTTTTATAACCAAGTAACGCTTCGCAGCAGCAGCCGCAGCAGTTGCAGATAAAGCTTACACTTTCTTGTACGTTGTCGCCAACTTGCGTTAAACCAAGATCAATACATTTTTTTAATATTTTGTGAGCTTGCGTTTTACCAATTTTTTTAGCAATACCGTGGTCAGACAAACTTTTAGCGCAGTTATTAAAGGTTAAGCAGACATCTTGGGGCATGTTGCAAGCTTTGCCCAAATGTTCCATTTTGTGTCGGCAATAACAAGTACCCACTGTTATACAGCTAGCACTGTCAATTACCTTTGTTGCTCGTTCGTAGTCTAAAATTGTTAATTCTTGCTCTGCTTCGAGCATATCTTCGTGCACAAATGTTCTGGTAACCGGTGGTTCTAAATTAAATATCCTTTTTAAGAATTTATCTTCTACATTTATATATTGATGAAAAAGTTCAGACAGTAGTTTTCTATCAAACTTGCCATCAGTTCGCATGATTGAAAATTCAAAAAAACCTGCCATTGTCGGAGCCAGGAAATATTTTTTTGTATCTTTATATGCGATATCAACCATTATTCCTTTATCTGCTAAACCATCAAGAATTTTTCTTGATTCATCATTTGATTTATTCCAAATCTTAGCAGCTTTTCCTACAGAAAACATATTAATTGGAAGTTTAGAGACAAGCTCAGCTTCTTCAGAAGAAAACAACACTTCTAATATTTTAAATAAAGTGTCGGTTGCAGGTGCACCTTGCGGAGATTTATCCAGCCGGTTTTGTAAGTTTATATAAGATTTTGATGTTTGATGTCCCATAGTGTATAAATTTTACTTTTAAAATACAAAAAAAACAAGGCGCGCATGATCCTCACCTCGTTTTTTGGAAGAGTGGAGAGCGTGCCTTGGATTTTTAAAAATCGAGCTTGGCTTCTACGTACATATAGCCGTGTCCCTTCTCCATGGTATCGAATGTTTCAGGCGAGATTTGTAAATTTTCAGTGTGGTGCCAGGACGTTTGTGGCAGATTATTTTTTTGTGATGCGAATCCAATGCTTTTTGTGGTGATCAACAAAAAAAGAATTATTGTTGCACAAAACAAAAAAATTTTTTTCATAAAAAACCCCTCCTTTTTTTTCGCCTTTATTTAATTTTAGCAAAATTTTGATAAAGAGAAAAGGGCGAAGACTTGGTAGCTTCGTCCCTTTTTTGATTGCTTTGGCATCAGCGGTAGAGTCGCATAGGTCTTGCCCATACTTGTAGATAAGAAGTTCCTTTAGTTGATTGAATGACTATTTTGATGCTGGTTGTTTTGACATGTGCGTCAGTTCTTATGGTATGAGAGTTACCACTTTTTATTTTGGGCGGTACGCCGACAACACCTTGTCCGTTTATTTGCAGATAAAGAATTTTAACGTCTTGTTTGCCAACGACCTCCAGCGACAGTTGCTTAATGTGCATACCATGCGGTATAACGATGAAGTGGGTTTGAGCCTCAAGACGTGCTCGGATTTTTTCGAGAGGGATGTTGTAGCTTGGAATACCTGTGAACACAAGCATTCCGCGAGACCGAAGCACAATCTTTGTGACAAACTTGCCTTGTGGGGAAAGTTCAAACGTATGAGTTTGCCCAGGATCGAGATTGATGCCGTCGTCTGTAAAACACCACAAGTTGGAACCTTCACAGTAGACCTCAATGTTGATAATGCGGGCTCCGGTGTAGGCCATCACTTCCAGCTTTTTCAGTAGAGCGTTAACGGGTATTGTTGTTTCGTTAGGGTCGGGTTTGTCGATTGTGTGTGTGGGTGGGGGTTTGAAATCTTGAGTTTGCGCGCAACCGCATAGAGTTAACGCGATTGAAAAAGCAAAGAACATTATCACCATTACAATTGCAGAAAACGAGTATCTCATTTGCACACCTCCTTCGTATATAGTAAAAGCCATCGAAACTTATCCGACCTGTATCTTAATTAATATATATGTAAAAGTCAAGGCAAATAAAAAAAGAAGGTTTAGCCTTACTTTTTTGATAGGACACTATTTTTTAAAGCCAATTTTTGTTTTCATCGCAAGCACAGTTCCTGTTGCAATACCTAGAGCGTAGAATAATATCGCTATAATACTTCTTTGGCTATCTAGTTTCGTTAAAATATTATATAGCACAAGCAGAGAAACGACAGTTGTCAAAAAAGAAAAAGCAGCTGCTGGCCAGGTTTTATCTTTAGCAATAAATCGCCAGTTTAATGTCAATAAAAAATCCTGCAGAACGCCTGCAAGAAAATAAATTATAAGATAGTAATCCATAAATTTTATTGGTGCCCAAGGCCCTTCGACTTAACTTAGGTTAACTTTGAGTCGCTCAGGACCAGTCAATTTTAATATTTTTTTATAATTTATAAGTGCCCGGGGCGGGACCCCGCCTACGTCCTGTTGGACTTCGGCGGGCATAGTCGAACCCTTATATATTTAGTATTGTTATTATTAATGCCCAGGGCGAGACTCGAACTCGCAAGGTCGTAAGACCACAAGATTTTAAGTCTTGCGTGTATACCAATTCCACCACCTGGGCGTAGTTAACAATTTGCAATAAATACTATACTATTATAATGATAATACTAAATATGTCAACTGCCAAGCGTAAAAAAGAAATATATCTAATAGCACAAAATATTAGGAGTTTGTACAATGTCGGCTCACTTTTTAGAACCTGCGATGCTTTTAAGGTCGAAAAGATTTATTTATGCGGTTATACTGGCACACCACCGAGAAATCAGATCAGCAAAACTGCGCTGGGAGCAGAGGAGTCGGTAGAATGGGAAAAATGTCAGCAGACATTGGCTTTAGTTAAGAAGTTAAAGAGAGATGGAGTTAATGTAGTGGCGTTAGAAACCAGCAAAAAGAGTAAGTCAATTTTAAAATTTAAACCAAAATTTCCTTTAGCATTGATAGTTGGGCATGAAGTGGAAGGGATAAAGAAGAATATATTAAATCAAGCTGATGAAATTATTGAAATTTCTATGCAGGGGACGAAGGAGTCACTTAACGTTTCTGTAGCAACGGGTGTTGCATTATTTCAGATAGACAAGTTTAGATAATCACAAATAAAATTATCAAAGATCTAGTCATACAATGTATGCTTTTTTTATTTTTGTCTAATCTCTTGACAAAATATGTTTATTATGCTAGAATAGGATGTTAGAGAATAAATTATTTAAATTTAAAGTAAATCTTGACCCTTGACAAATAAATAAATATGGTTTAAAATGGATATATAACTAATGTTGTCTAATACGTAGACAAATAAATTATAAACATATGTCTAATTTAAGCCAAACAATACAAGCTTTAGGATTAAGTGAAAACGAATCAAAGATATATTTAGCTTTAATTGAGTTGGGTGTAACAAATATTGCCAAGGTTTCTCAAAAAGCTGATGTTAAAAGAACGTCTTGCTATATTATCCTTGAAACAATGATACAGAAAGGAATTGTTAATAAAACCGTGGTAAAAGGTAAACAGCAATATATTGCACAAGAACCAGAAAAACTATTACGCCTTTCAGAGGAAAAATTGGAAAGTCTAAAAAAATCCATGCCTGTGCTGAAGTCAATGTTTAATCTTTCAGAAACAAAACCGCGTATACAGTATTACGAAGGAAGGCAGGGTTACATAAACATATGTGATGATTCAGTAAAGCGTTCAGATAAGGAAATATTATTTATTGGAAACCTCGCTAATCTAGAAGAAGTCATTACATATGACTATGATAATGAAGTGTATATTCCAGCTCGTTTAGCAGCAGGCAAAACTATACGTATAGCTGCACTAGAAACACCAGAAATGAAAAACTTTAGGGAAAACGATGATAAGAATTTACGAACAACTCGATTTTTACCTGAACAATTTAAATTTGATGCCTCCATGCTCATCTATGGAGATACCATAGGTATTATAAGTTCAGAAAAAGAACTTATGGGTTTAATTATTGACAGCAAGCCAATTGCTCAGATGGCACGTTCAATGTTTGAACTCATCTGGCCTCTCGCAGCATAAATTCAAACAACAATTTAGTTTTCAATCCTAAGCGCTTCTCAATTACGAGAAGCGTTTGGTCTTTGAAAATGAAAAAACAACCAAAAAAGGAGAGGTACAATGTCTAATTCAGTAATGGAATGGATAGGACTAATTGGGGTGTTGTTGATTATTGGTACTTTTTACTTTCTTATAGTTGTCACTCTTCCACATGCGCTTGTAAGACGAAATAGATCCAAGCGCGAACAAAGGGAAGGGATATACAAAGAATGCGAGAAGAAAAATGGAAGGAGAGGATTATGAAATCGATGTTATTGGTTGATATACCAACTGTCTGTCCACTTAAAGTAGTACGTGTACAACCACCACTATGGGCCGCTTATCTGGCGAAATATCTTACCGCCGATGTTGAATATCTTGATGGCCGTATCGAGCAAGGCGCAGGCTGGACCGATGGGGGAAAATGGTGGACATACGGTTTGCCAATTCCTCAACTGACCGAAACCATCATTGAACGTCAAGCCGATGTAATCGGTGTTCACATCGGTGTGTCAACCGAGATTGGGATTGCGGTGCAGTTAGTAAACGCTCTGCGCCAGAAAACAAACCCCACAATTCTTCTCGGTGGCCCTGGCGTGGCAACCATTCCAAGAGAATTCCTGCCACCAGAACTGGCAACAACGCAAATTTGCTATACGGTGGGAATCGGAAAGCCTTTGAATATTGGGCTACTGAGTAGTGATGACTGCGACCTCGATATTTTGCCTGACCGTGATATTTGGTGGCCAAAATACGAGGAAACATATCAGGAGATTGGACATCCTCACTCTGGTCCGCCACTCGTGCGGCCCACCCTCCAGATCAAAACTTCAGACGGCTGTGGCGGGAACTGTAAGTTTTGCGCCACGCGAAGCCAAAAGCTGGTTAGGAGATCTCTGGGTTCTGTCAAAGAAGAATTACGAAACCTACAGGCCCGAGGAATTCATGGCATTCAGTTCGAAGACGACAATCTGCTTGGTTTTAGTCTAAGCCAGGCTGTGGAGGGAGTCAAAGTTCTGGATGCGATCGTGGAGGCAGGATTTGAGGCAATCGAATTTTCTAACGGCTTGACCGTAAGAGGAATGCTGAATCAGCCGTTCCAGGAATGGGTTCGTCGAGCGCTGGAAAGAGGCGTTCAAATCAAAGTATTACTACCTTTCGAAAGCGCTTCAGATGAAATGCTCATCGCGACCCAAAAGCCACACCGACGGGCGGATTGCGACAGACTACTGGAACAGCTCGTGCCGCTTATCAGCGCTGGCCTGCATTTGGAATGTTTCCTTCAGGTAGCGTTTGTAATCGCAGAAGGATCAAGCGTCAGGCTGGAAGAAGAAGCAACAATCAACCAAACGATTGAGTGGGCAAAAGTTCTGTCTGGCATGGGGATTAAAACCAATGTCTGGTCGAATTCGTCCATTCCAGGGACACCGCAGTTTGGCCCCTGGAGAACCAGGTTTCCAAACGCTCCTTGGGAAAGCTTGCTGTTTTCTCTGCCGTCCTTGTTCTATGAGGATGAGAAATGGCGAGAGGAGCTGATAGCAAGAATGATGGTTGTGAACACATCTGATAGAACGGCTGCCTTTAAACCTTCTTAGGAAAGGAGGTGATAACTATGGGTCAGCTCGTTATTCGCTACACTGCTCAAGGAAGCGGAAAAGAGCAGCAAAAAAAGCCCAAGGAAAAAGAGAAATCCTAGGGCCGAAAACGCTTTACTGAGACGGTAGTATTCGTCTCAGAGCATGGCGGGTGTCATTGAGAAACCATTGACATCCGTCTTTTTTATTATATAAGACCTAATTTGGGTTAAAAGAGTGATTATACATTTGTTGACTTATTTGTTTCAAAATGATACAATTAGGTTAAATAAATGATACAATTAATTTTATGGCTAAAATCAATAAAAGACAACAGGAAATACTTAATTTTATTAGGTTAAATCCAGACACGACTAATTCGGCAATTCTGCAATACCTAACAAAAAATTTTGAAGATGTTTCCAGAATAACGATTGTACGAGATTTAAATTTATTGCTGAAAGAAAAATTAATTAACAAAATTGGGCAAGGTCGCAATGTGAGTTATAGCGAGGCAATAACGAATAAATTATTGAGATTTTTTGATGTTGAACAATATTTTAAAATGGGACCAGACGAGAGAAAGGTGGCTTACAAAAATTTTAATTTTGATATCTTCAATAACTTAGAAAATATTTTTACTGATCAAGAACTTAAATCATTAACAATTTTAAATGATGAATATTTATTTAATGTAGAAAAGTTATCTCAATCTTCATTAAAAAAAGAATTTGAAAGATTGACTATTGAATTAAGCTGGAAATCTTCTCAAATTGAAGGCAACACTTATTCGTTAATTGATACTGAAATATTAATTAAAGAAAATAAAGAAGCCCCTGGCCATAAAAAAGAAGAAGCTACTATGATTTTAAACCATAAAAAAGTGCTGGATTATATTTTGGTAAATCAGAGCAAGTTTAAAATATTAAAATTAAGAGATATCGAAGATGTCCACCAGCTGATTGTAAAGGGTTTAGGAGTAGAAACAGGATTGCGAAAAAGAGCTGTAGGAATAACGGGGACATCTTATAAACCGCTTGATAATCGACATAAAATTAAAGAATCATTAGAGGAGGCTATAAAGTCATTAAATAAAATTAGTGATCCTTTTTCTAAATCTTTTTTAGCCATTCTTTTTATTTCTTATATTCAACCGTTTGAGGATGGTAATAAGCGAACAGCCAGAATGATAGCCAATGCTGTTTTATTATCTCATAATGCTTGCCCGTTATCTTTTCGAAGTATTGATGAAGCTGATTACAAAAAGGGAGTTATTTTATTTTATGAACAAAATAGCGCAAGATTTTTTAAAAAACTTTTTTTTGAACAATTTGAATTTTCTGTAAAAAATTATTTTTTAACTTGATTTTAGTTGCCTCCCTTTGGGAGGCTAAAACTGCCAAAGAACCTGGCCGAACAGTGTTCGGAGAAATGTTAAAAAGAATATAGCAAGGCGAAGCTGACGGCATTATTGCCTGGCATCCCGATAGGTTAGCCAGAAACAGCATAGACGGCGGAAACGTTATTTACATGGTTGATACGGAAAAAATAAAATCTCTCAAATTTCCAACTTTTTGGTTTGAAAACACTCCGCAAGGCAAGTTTATGCTAAACATTGCTTTTGGCCAGTCCAAATATTTTATTGATAGCTTGTCTGAAAATGTTAAAAGGGGATTTAGGCAAAAAATTAGGCGCGGGGAATATCCGGCTATGGCGCCTATTGGCGGCTACTTAAATGATTTGCGAACTCATACTTTAATTTTAGATCCTCACAGGCATAAATTAGTTAGAAAAATATTTGAGTTGTACTCTCAAGATAAATACAGCATTAAAGACTTACAAAAAGTAGGGCTTACGAACAGAAAAGGTAAATTGTTAAATGCTAACAGAATTCAAGATGTGCTTAAAAGGCCAATTTATTACGGAGTGTTTTTGTATAATGGTGAAATGCACCAGGGAATACATAAGCCAATTATTTCTAAGCAACTTTTTGATAAAGTGCAAGCAGTTATGCAAAGGCGGGGTAAGAAAAGAAAGAACCAAAACCACAATTTTTCTTTTACTGGTTTTATAAAATGTATTTGCGGTTGTGCTATTACAGCAGAGAGGCAAAAAGGCCATGTTTATTACAGATGCACTAAAAAGAAAGGTTTTTGCACGCAAAGATACGTAAGGGAAGAAAAATTGGTTTTGCAGTTTAAAGAAACATTAAAGCAATATTCAATTTCTGATAATTGGGCAGATAAAATGCTATTATAAATTGAAAAAGAAAAACAGCAAAAAGTTAGGGCCTCTGCTGTTTTAATCAATTCTTTTAAAAATGAAGTTTTTTCTATTGATAAGAAATTAGATAAGCTGTTGGATACGCATTTAGAAGGAATTATTGAAAGGCAGGTTTATCTAAGCAAAAAAGAACAATTAATCAATAGAAAAATTAAAACGCAGGAAAAAGCAAAAGAATTAAGCCAAGGCAATAATTGGCTCGAACCTATGAGAGAATTTATTTTAGAGCTAAAACAAACAAAAAAAGCCGCCGCAGGCGGCAACTATATGGAAATAAAAACATTTCTTAAAAAAATCGGCTCGAACTTTATTTTGAAAGATACAAAATGTGAATTTTTAGCAAATTTCGGCTGGGAAATTTTCGCGCACGAAACGCGGTTTCCGATTTGGAGCGGCAGACCGGTCTCGAACCGGCGACCTTCTCCTTGGCAAGGAGATGTTCTACCAACTGAACTACTGCCGCGCAATAAAATAAATTATAAATAGTAAATTTTTCAAACAATAATATCAAAACTGTACGCCTGCGGCGGATCCACCGTAGGTGGAAACTACTGCCGCACACAAGTGTCAAGTGACAATGTACAATGTATAAAATCCAAGTATACAATATTATAACAAATTATTAAAAAATGGCAAGGGCTTGCCACAATTACAATAAAAAGTTATAATTTTTAAATATTTAGCGTTCGATGTGCTGTACTTGCGCATCTTGCCAATTGATATCAATTGGTTTTTTATATTCCCGCCAGACAAAAAACCAGGCGCAAGAAGCCACTATTAATAGTACTAAAATCTTTATTTTATCCCCACGAGTTAATATTTGTGAAAACTGTATAGACATTAGATAAATTATAACAAAAATTTTAAATTGCTAAAAGTGTCTAAAATATTTATAATTAAAGCATGCCAGGTAGTGATCCCGTAAAAATTGAAAAAACACTATTAGGCACATTGTTTTAATAAACATAATTTTAATAAATAATTCTATCCCAATATACGGGACTACTACCGGGTATGAAGAATAATAGCTATAAATTTTTAGCAGAAAACAATGATTATGAAAGCCGTCGGCAAGGCCGAACGCGCTATACTTTGGTACGTCAAACCGATAATATCAAAAAAATACTAATTGACGGGGCGGCTATGGTAATTACTTGCGATGACAGGGGAAGCTTAAAAGTTTGGCGAGATAAATCAATTGTTGTAGAAAATGGCAAAATTAAAGACATTTTTTCTTTTGGTAAGAAAAAAGTTGATTTTGAAAAATTTGATCTAATATATCATGCTTACGAACGCGATGGCATGGTAGTTACTCCTGGATTTATTAACGCTCATGCCCATCCGCCAATGTATCTACTACGTTCTTCTATGTCACTTGACCGTGGAAATATCGAAGAACAAGTTGTTAAAATGGCAGAGTTCGAAGGTAAGATGACACATTCTGATTATGTTTTGGGAGCAATAGGCGATTTTACCGAAGAGCAAAGTAATGGTATTACTACCACTTTTTCACATTATGGATCGTTTGAAGCTATTGAAGAAGCAGCAAAACTAACAAAACAAAATGTTGTTAATGCAGTATCTGCGATTTCAAATTCGCATCCCAAAAATTCCATTGCCATGGTAGAAAGAATTTTAAAAAAGAAAGATAAATATTATACCAAGCCAGCGATTGCAATTCATTATGTCCACAGAGCATCCAAAAAACAACTTTTACAAATTAAGCAATTGATGAAAAAGTATAATGTAATTTTTACTGTACATGCAGCAGAAACTGAAAACTGGGTTCAAGAGTGCGTTAAAAAGTTTGGTAATAGAACCATATTTGTGTTAGAAGAAATGGGTCTGTTGGGTCCAAACATAATACTTTCTCATGCGGTGCATTTAACAGAAGAAGAAATTAAGCTTGTTAAAAAAAGAGGAGCTGGGATTGTCCATCTTCCAACATCAAATAAAATTCATAAAAGTGGAATATTTAATTACGCAACGTTTTATAAGCACAAAGCAATCAATCAAATGGCATTAGGAACAGATAGTATAATTTCTAAAAATAGTTTAGATCTTCTTTCCGAAGCTTTGCAGACACGCATTATGCATCAAGATAAAAAAATAGTATTATATGAAGATTTGTTTAGGATGCTCACTTGCCAACCCGCAGCTATGTTAAAGTTAGGCAAGGTGGGAAAGATTTTACCAGGTTATCGGGCGGATTTGAGTTTTTGGAAACTCAACGACAGAAGTTTTATTCCGTATAACGAAAATAAGCCGTTATCATTAGTCGGTAACATGATTACCCATGGTTATGGTTATATTCGAGATTTAATGATTAATGGAGAATTTATCATTTCAAACAGAGTACATAATGTAGTTGACGAAAAAAAGCTTTTGCACGAACTGCAAAGTGCTCACATGCGGCTTAGAAAGAGAATGAAGAAATAGTGTGTAGTTTTAAATTTTTGATGAACAAAAAAAGGCCGAGTAGGCCTCTTTTGTTATCTGGTTGTTTATACGATTTTAACAATCTACTTTGATCTCTGGTAATATATTTTTTAATCTGTCGCAGTTGTTATCAGAGGTGTCAGCATCAATTCTATCTACATTTACATTAACTAAATTAGGCAAATCGGCTAATTGAGAAATATCTGTAATTGGATTATTAGCAATACTTAAGTTTGTCAGTCTTTTTAATTTTATTAATGGTGCTACATCGGTTATATCATGATTACCAATATACAGAGTTTTCAAATTGGTTAAGTTGGTAAGAGCAGAAATGTCTGTAATAGTTACTGGGTTAAATAAATCAAGATTATTAAGATTAAGTGATGTCAAGCATGTTAAGTCAGCAATTCCAGCTAAAGCAGTATTACCTTGAGCCTTGACTGCAGCATCTAATTTAGCTTGGCTTGCTTCATCTAAATATATATTACTGCTTTTGTCACTCCATATAGCTGAATAATTATCATTGCTGCATACAATTCCCCAATCTTTGATAATTTCACTTTCTGTACATTTTGATTCTATATAACTTCGCCATTGATTATTTTGACAATACATATACCTTCCAACATCTTCACAATATACATCACCAGAATTACATTTCGTTGAAGGTTTGGATTCACAATAAACTACATAACCATCTTCTTTAAAACATTCATAACTTTTGCCACGAATATATGCTGCACTATTTGTTTTATCACCAGCAACAAGGAATCCAATTTCTGAAGGCCAGTTAGTTTCGCCTAAGTGTACGACTGGAGCATCTTGAGGTGCATCAGCAGGCGCTTTTGTGCTAACTTGTGTTGAGGGTTTAGTGTCATTGGTTGTTGGAGTGACTCCATTTGTTTTAGTATTATGTTTACACCCTCCAATTAGTACTGTCATTAATAGTAGAATGATTAATAGGGTGATTTTTTTTGTATTAAAATAATTTATTGCTTTCATAGACTGTTATTAGTTATAGGAATTTATTTTGTTTGAGTGAAGAATAGTTAGGATTTTTTGAAAATGTTACTAAACTATGTGGATGTGATTCAGAAAGTCCTTTTTGAGTAATTTTTACAAACTTTGCTTTTTTCTGGAGAGTTTTGATATCTTTTGCTCCGCTATAACCTAAACCTTGTTTTAAACCGCCAATTAATTGATCTATCACGTCAGTTACTTTGCCTTTGTATTCAACCATACCTTCAACTCCCTCCGCTATTAAAGTTTTGTTTTTTTGTTGTTGGTATCTATCCTTAGAACCTTTTTGCATAGCAGCAATTGAACCCATACCACGATATACTTTATATTTTTTACTTTTGATAGAAATGATTTTCCCGGGTGCTTCCAAAGTAGCAGCTAAAAGACTGCCAAGCATTACAGTGTCTGCTCCCGCTGCTAAAGCTTTTACCATATCACCAGAATATCTAATACCACCATCAGCAATAACCGGAACTTTTTTCTTGGCAGCTTTAGCAACATCCATTATAGCAGTCAATTGAGGAACGCCTATACCAGCTATCACGCGAGTGGTGCAGATAGATCCTGGGCCAACACCAGCTTTAATTGCATCAGCTCCTGCTTTCAGCAAGTCGCGAGCAGCTTCGGCCGTTGCTACGTTGCCGCCAATGATATCAACTTTTTTTAATGCCTTATCTTTTTTTAACTTTTTTATTGTCTTGGCAACCAAATGGAAGTGCCCGTGCGCCACATCAACAACCAATATATCAACACCAGCTTTTGCCATTTGTTTAGCTCTACTTATAGCTTCGTCGCCAACAGAAATGGATCCACCACAGAGCAGCTTTTTAGTTATAACTTTTTTGACTTCAGCAGCTTGGTTAGCTATTGTCATATTTTTATGTATCACACCAATACCACCAGCTTTTGCTATGGCTATTGCCATTTTGCTTTCTGTAACAGTATCCATAGGAGCAGAAATAATCGGAACATCTAAAAAAACCCTCCTTGAAAGTTTGGTTTTTGTAGAAACCATTTCTGGGGAGTGGAAAGATTTTTGTGGGACGAGCAAGACGTCGTCGAAAGTTAAGGCTAATTTCATATGTTGCATTTCTATATATAATATGATAACGTAAATTCGCTAAATTGGCAAACATCAAAACATTCACAGGTCTTTGAAAAAGGAGGTACTCTGACATGGCTAAAAGATTAATCATTAAAACAATGCCAGAGTCCTTTATGGACTTATGGCATTCCAGAAGATTGCTTAAGGCAATCAAGAATTTTTTGATTCTAGTTGTTGTACTACCGTATCAAAAAGTCTTGTTGACTGGCATCTTGCTTGTAGTTTGGTTTCTCTTCCGTCTAATAGGAGTGAGGATACGAGTAAAGGGTGATTTCAAAATCACGTTACGCACCATATGCTTACTCGATCACAAATCAATAGCCGACCCATTCTGGGCGGAACTGGCAATACTGTGGTGGCGGATAATCCTCAACATACGATATTGGCCTGTCAATTTGGTCAAGGATGTGTGGATGCCAGACTGGGTAAAACCCATTGGTCATTATTTCTGGTGCATTCCTGTACCAGCGCGACACGATAAAACCAAAGACCGGAAACCGTTAATCGGACAAACCCTTGCCAAGGTTCGGCAGGAAAGAGAGGTAGTGAGGTTAGAGTCTTTTGAAATTTTGAATGAAGAAGACGGCAGAATTGTAATTAACTTTCCGGTTGGTACCCGTACTGGCAAGGTGATTGACCCAGAAGAAGCTCATCAAAATGTGTTTCATTATCTGTTGGTCAAAAACGTCAATGTCTGCCTGTTTGCAGTTGTCGGATCACTGGGTCTAGGCAGTAAAGAAGAAGGTTTTAAGGTAATAGAATGGCGACCCACACCTTTTGGTTTTAAGATACCAAGAAGAATTCGGCGAGAAGTCGCTGTGATCGGTTGTGATTACGACCCAACAAAAGCAGTACAAGAATATAATCTAGCACTCGAGGAAAGAAAAGGCGAAGCGGAAATACGCGTTATTATGCAGAAGTATGTAACAGAAATGGTAAGCATAATCAAGGAAATGGCGGAGGCTCACTCATAAAGAAAGGAAAAAATGGCAATTTGCCAACCAAACAGTGTAGATTGAGATTTCCGATTTTTGCCATTATAGACTGGATGAGGAAAAATTCAATAACGTGAAGGAGGAATTGATGATATATTTTGATGAAAATACAAACGAAGCAGTATATGTCGGTACAGGATCCGATGACGAAGAAATTGCCAAGATAAAAAAGGCGCTGGGTAAAACCGGTGGCTCCTCATACTCTGTAAGAATTCCGCTTCCCAAAAAGGAGGAATAGTTACAAGTCGAAAAAAATAACGGGCCGCCACGCGAAGTTGCGAGGCGGCCTTTTCTTATTGACAATACAAGATTTATTATGATACTTTATAATGTGGTCAAGGTGGCAAAAATTTGGAGGGAAAATATGAACTATTTACAATACGTATGTGAGTATTGCGGGCATGTGCAAAAAATTGTTTGCAAAGCAAAAGGATGTTTTCATAACATTCACGTCTATGATTGACTTGCGCTGTGTCTTGGGCATGGAAAATTAAACGGATATGCAGTAATCAGGTGTAATGAATGCGGAGAAAAGATACCTAACCAAAAGATTAGAGATGCAGCAAAGATAGCATGAAAAGGAGGGCATCATAATGAAAGAACCAGATTATATGGACAGACTTATTACTGATATACAGAAATACTTAGCACAACAAAACCAGGAGGGAATCATTACAGAGGAAATTAAAGATACTGGTATATTCTTACCAGAAGTGACGCGTGAAAAAATGGAAAGGTTTTTGAAAATTTTCAGGGCGTTCAACTTATTAGTTGAGGGACTCGTTATTGGGTCTTTATCCCTGATCATGCTTGCGCCTGTAGGTGATTTTTGGGAGAAAGCTTTGATTTTCTTAGTGATATTGTTTGCTGGAGCATTCGCGACATTAGTCCTTTCCGGGACACGGCAAAGAATACGCTTATTAATAAAAATCGAAGCCAACATTGCCCGCATTGCTGAATCAAAAGAGCGCATTGCAGATACACTGGAAGAGATTAACCGTCAAGGGGGATAAGAAGTTTGGTCAAAGACCGCCTTTCGAAGTTGAGAGGCGGCCTTTCTTTTTTTACTTGACAAGTAAATTAAATAGAGTAAAATAATAATAGAAGTATGATAATTTCTTTAAACACAATTATCACAAACGATACAATCGATACAAAGATCGGTTGGGTTTGTGGTATAACGTAAGAATCATACTAGAAAAACCAAACACCACGCAAACCTCCGATCGAAACATATGACGATCGGATTTTTTGTTAAATTTAGAACTTGATTTAATCTTTTACCTGGAGGGAAAGGAGTGATAAAAGAAAATCAAGATAGTAAAAGAACTTTGATTTACGAAAAAGGCTGGTTTAGTATTAGCAAAAAAGAGAAGGAGGTGAGTTGTTGTGAGTGATCAACTAGAAATTCCTTCCTATTGTCCTTTCTGTAAAGGTGAGGGCTATATGTCTTATGAGAAGGCACTGAAATTATTTGGGAAGGTGTTTGTTGATGGCCATCTCCCTGGTTCACAAGTGCCTTGCGTGAACAACGGTGTACTGGTTGGAGGGCAAGAAAATTGGCTGCTATGCCCCGTGCTTGGCCAATAATGGAGGGATAGCTATTCGTTGTAGTGTTTAGGTGCTTTGTCGTAGTTTTGACAGAGCACCTTTTCATTTTCGTTGTTTAGTTTTGATGTTATGCAATATATTTTTTCTAGTACGCCATCGATATTTTCTGTAATTTCGTGGTTCCAGAAACGGATGACTTTGATATTTACTTCTTTTAAATAATTCGTTCGTTTGATATCATTTTTTCGTATTTCATATTCTGTATGTTGGCCTCCGTCGACTTCAATAGCTAAACGTAACTTTGGACAATTAAAATCTAGAATGTAACGCCCTACGCTATATTGTCTAATAAATTTTAAATCATAAAATCGTTTACAGCGTAAATGAGACCATAGTTTTTCCTCGTGCTCAGTTTGGTTATTCCTAAGTTTGCGTCGGTATTTTTTAAGTTTATTATTGTTGTAGATGTATTTCATACCTTTATAACACCTCCTGTCCCCTCTTGCATTAAGAGTGGGGACGTTGGATGGTCGATTATCTTATAAAGAAAGGTTGACTTACATTTAACGTCCCTCCCCTTAGAATAAGGGGAGGACAGGATGGGTTAGGCAGGATTATTGTTTCAGCAGTTTTTTAATTTTTAGACTTTGAGTCACTGTCGCGATTCCGAGCATTATAGTTATTGCTATTAAATATTTTGATATTTGGTTAATTGGTTGTTTAGTTTTTGAGATTTCTTCAATATTACTTTCACCTAAGACTTTACTTACAACAATATCTTTTTGTGAGCGAGGTAGAATTCTTAAACCATTTTTGCTTTGGGTAAGAATGCCAGTCAATTGGATAAAATCACCTTCAGAAAATTCTTTTTTTATTCCGGCTGTTTGCTTAATATATGCTTGTACTTCGTCGGTTTGATCGTCCAACCAGATAGTAGAACTTTTAATTTCTGTTATTTGTCCGGAAATTTTTACTAATGATCCCACCTGTTCGTCATTTATTTCTGAAATTGATAGCTCAAGTGGATCAACATTATTGTTATGTGCCAAAATCACAATATCTTCTTTGGCAGAAATTTTTAACCTTTTTTCACCACCACTTTCTGCTAATGTACCAGCTATTTCAACAACATCACCAACCTTCATGTCTGGAAAATCTTTTTTATACATATATACTTGAATTCCTCCAGATCCAGAAACATAAAAGATTTGGCTTCCCAGTATGCCTGGTTCAACTGTGACAGTGCCTTCGACTATAACTTGGTCATTAATAGCGAAATCATCTAGTTCTTCCAAGGTTGTTTTAGTGATAGTGTTTAATGTTTGGCTTGGAACAAATTCAAAAACATTATGTTGGTTAGGTGTGCATTGAGATGTTTCTTGCCATATTAAGTTACTATCAATTGCAAGGCAATTACCTTCATTTATTTTTTCATAATCAATTTGATCAACGAGAATGCCTACAGGATCAAAAAGTCTAACAGAATCATTTGAGTTATTAAGTGCAATTTTTGTATCTTCGCGATTAAAGACGAGATGTTGTTTTGATTCAATAGCAGTGTCAGCAATCGTGAACGGCTTACTGCCGCCATCATTATCGTCAATTTGCCAATTAGAAAGATTAATCGGCCAATCAGTTGGGTTATAAATTTCAATCCATTCAGTAGAATCAGAACCAACGGGATTTGGCAAAAATTCCGAAAGTAAAATTAATGCATCGGAATCAATTGGCAGTGGAGGAGGAGCTATGTAAGTAAAGGTATCTTCGAGAGTTAAAACGTCAATAGTGGTTTTAGCAGTATCGTGCGCACCAGTTGTGTCAGTTACAATTAGTTCAACATCGTATTGATCCTCGATATTAAAAATATAGTCAAATGTCGTAGAGGCACTAAAAGTTCCATCACTTAAGTTCCAATTATAAATTAGTTGATCACCATCAGGGTCATTAGAATCAGATCCATCAAAAGTAATTATGTCACCAACATAAATTTCTGTTAGGGCGTCGATTACAGCAATTGGGCCAGAATTAGGAGGCACAATAATATTTTTCTCTTCTGGCGTAGGATTTGTGGTCCATTGCCAACTTTCATCAAGCGCGTATGAGATGTCGCTAGCTACTTTTCCTTCGTAACTTATTTCATCTACCATGCAACCATCTATATTAAATAATCTGACAAATTCCTGACCTGAGTTGTTCAGGGCGATTTTAGTCAGACTTCTATGCAAAATAACATATTCGCCTGATTTTATTTTAGTATTTTCAATTATATATCTTCTTTTGGTGGCATCAGAAATTTTCCAGCCAGTAATATCAATTTTTTTGTCGCTGATATTTTTAAGTTCTATCCATTC
>Ga0180007_10000154_pt1 | contig 126351 bp, 114 predicted proteins | sample MM_PC_MetaG_FD_121122 | JGI IMG/M metagenome (GOLD analysis project Ga0180007, IMG submission 121122) | Groundwater microbial communities from the Aspo Hard Rock Laboratory (HRL) deep subsurface site, Sweden - MM_PC_MetaG | ecosystem: Environmental > Aquatic > Deep subsurface > Groundwater... | reverse complement strand
GTTCCTGTACTGAAGTGTATAAATCTGAATCTACAGCAGGAGATTCTGTCAGTCCAATTTGGGTTAGAGTGTTATCATTTAATAAACGTTTTGCGAATCTCATATCACATCTGCCGCCATATGCGGCATCTTTAATGTATGTTGAAAACTCAGAAACAATTGCACCATCTGGAAGACTTACAGATGCAAATGCTGCAGAGAGCGTGGTCGTAAGTCTAAGGTATCCATATGAATTATAAAAATGAGGTCTTTCGTATGTTGTTGTGTTGGAATTAAGTGTAAATGCGGCACTTGAAATGGTATGGTACAAGTCCCCTTTAAACAGACTGCTTCCCAGGGGAACAACAACGACTTTGTCAGCGGCAGCACAATTCGGACTAGTAGTTGATATACTAGAAATTGCGACGAGGATAAAAAAAATAATTTGACGGTGCATTTCTTCCTCCTGTTTGGTGATCAATGTTGCTGTTTTTTTAATTTTGTTGAGTAGTTTGTGCTTCGGATTTCGAACTGATTTTTGTGAATGCTATTCTTTTATTTTACATATTTTTCGGAGTGACAGTCAACTTAGACTTAACCTTGTAAAGGGGTGACACTTGGTGTCTCGGTAATAACTATTTGAGTTAGTACAAGAACTGTTCAATAGGAAGCCCAATACAATGAAACTTTCATTGTACTTTTATACTGTCATGTGCTCTTATTTCAAATTCTTTAAGGTATTCCTTTTGTTTGTCATTAAGCATTTCTTTTTCAAACCAACCTTCGCAAGAATAAACGCTAAAGTCGTTATAATTTGAAACATCTTCATAATATGAAATATACATTTTTATATTGTCTCTAAATACTCTCCCGAATACCATCCGCATATTGCATTTTGGAGTAGTTATTCCTTTGTCCAGTAAATACTGAGCAACTAATATGCCAGTAGTTTTTCTAGCTTTAATATCATATTGAAAATTTCTATCACCCAGTTTTACAATATTACTTTTTAATAACTTTCTATGGTTAATAAGAGTTTCTGGGCTCCATCGTTTACCACTACTTAATTTTAATACAGATATTACAATTAATTTTTTCATATAATTATTATTGGTAATAGATCCATAAATATTTATAGTGTTCTTCGCTTTAGTGCTATGCTCTGAGTAATTTAATTGTTGTGCCCGAAAATCTTTTTCTATAGTTCCCAAATATTCAAATTCTAACGGTAATTCTATATGGATTGATGGCGTTTTTGATGAATAGTAAGTATTTCCTTCTGTATTTATTACTGGTGGTTCTATGGTGGCACACCCTGTGAAAACGAATATAGCAATAATTACAAATATGTATTTTTTCATATTATTACCTATTTTTTTTTATTCAATTGGGGGACAGACCAAAATAGCACTAGTTAAATCGTTTCGCATTGTCATGTATTCATGATTTATTGAAGTTTGTTTTGTCTATTTATTAAATTTCAAATACAGCGACCATATATCGTATAGAAGTCTAACAAGCTGGATTAGGAACGAGTTGTTTGCGCCTGCTCGATCTATTTGATGTCTCCCAGAATGGGAGATAAGGTACAATCCATTATTTTCCTATGGACTCTCCTTTTCCTTTAGTTGGTTTTATGGTTGGCTTAAGTTTACACCTTTAAGGGTAACAAACCGGTAACAGTTAAACCTTAATCCATGATAGACAACAAATAAAAACTGCATCTTTAATCAATTAACATGTTGATTGTTAAGGAAATATATATCAACACCAACCTGTCAAAAAAAACGGGTCTATCCGGTCCTCTCAACAACTTGCTTACCCATACGGTGGGTGGTGTGGTGCCCAGTGAATCGCCCCTTGTTATCAAGGCCCTGGTTGAGAGCAAGGATATTGGTTTTATGGCGGCAGAGATGGCAGTCAGTATCAAAGTGGATGCCTTCAGCTTTCACAGAAATACGGGATTGTGGAAGAACGGGTGGAGCAGGTGGCCAGGGACAGCCTGGAGGATGAACAATTGGGCCTGATCTATGAACTGTACGTCACCCTTCTACAGACTCATCTCATGGTGGAGGGACAGAAAAGCCCTATTACCTCAGGTATGGGAGTGACGGTGGAGATCAAGACAGGCAAACGGCAGATCATCGAGTTCTTTATCTATCCGATGATCAAGTATCTTGATGAAGGGATCAGTGTGCGATGAGCACACGAAGCCAGGCAAAGCCAATACGTTCAGCGGTAACTCTGCTAGAAACCAATCAATAAAAAAACTCCCTCTTCAACCCGCTATCCTGTCGGCAAAAACCAGATATCTGAGAGTGGTTCGAGTAGCCCCCAGAGTCGCAAAGGGATAACAGGTCAGCAGGGTCAGGCAGGGAAAATCACCTTCTTCCAGATACAGGCCGTCGGCCTCGCCAATGGCAGTACCTCTGACCCGATAGGTGTATAGATCACCGTCCAGGGTCTGGAGAGTGAAGGTGTCATCGGTCTGCAGCTTCTGCAGAAAACGAAAACTGGTATCCCGATGACCGGCGAGGACACAGTTCCCGTCGCCACTGGGGGCACTGCTGCGCGGGAGATGCCCGGGGCCAAAGGCCAGGACCTCACCACTTTCTCCCTCCAGGACTATCAAATCCACATCCAGGCCTTCCATCCGCAACCGGGCCACCGGCCAGGTATCTGCCCAGGGCCAGGGTTTTGTCGGTTCACCGCTTTTCAGGGTCTGCTCCCAGGCCCGCTGGAGAAGGTATTGGGCAAGAACCGCCTTTGTCCTGATCCAGCAGCCGTCAGCAAGGAGTAAACTGCCACTTACCAGGAGGACAAAGGCGGTCATGCGCAACAGCCATTCTTTCATAGCCCTGCCCTCCTCTTCCTGTCCACCAGGAGAAGAGCGATCAGCAAGAGAAATCCACCGAGAAGGAGATGGCGCGCGGCAGGGGTGGCGGTCTGGGACGTGCCGCCAAATATCTTATTTGCCTGCCAGCCCTGGGGCAGATTGGTGGGGAGCGTTGTCTGCTCCAGCCCTTGTACCGGAGGTCGCGAGACCTGTTTTTCAACGGCCACCAGGCTGGTGTAACGACTGACCAGATGGTGTTCCAGGGCCGTTGCCAGGACCTCTCCCCTGATCTCCTTCTCCCCTCCTCCCAAGGCAAGCGAGTCCATAAGGGTTCGAATCTTCTTCCTGGCCCAAAGCCTTGCAATCCCCGGTCGCCTGGCCACTGTCCGGGGGGCCACCTGTTGCTGCCACGGGTGATCACCCAGACGCCCCGTGATCCGCAGGCCATCACTCTGGCCAGACCGTTTCAGCGAGATGAGCAGCGGCTCTCCCTGATAGAGGTCTGGGAGAGGATGGGGGTAATATTCCAGGGCCTGTCCCTTACTGTCCTCCACCCTGAGAGCGGTGACCGCCGGGTGCTCCAGTTTCTCAAAGAGGGCCATCATCTTCTCCTGCACCTCCTCTACCTTGCCGATAGAGGTAAAACTTCCCCTGCCCATGGCAGCCGCCCGCGACATGAAATAGGAATTGGGAGCAGAGCCGATGCCGACGGTGAAGAGGCGGGAATCTCCCAGGCGGGAGTCTATCATGGCCAGCAGATTTTCTTCATTGCCGACACTGCCGTCAGTGAGAAAGATGACCTGACGAATCCGTTCATGGTCCTGCCTTCCATCCAGGGCCAGCTCAAGGGCCGAGGCTATCTCTGTGCCGCCGTCGGCCTGCAGGGACTGGACAAAGCGAATGGCCCGCTTCCGATGTTCGTTATCGGCCGCTTCTGCCCGGGAAAAAAGCTTGCGGGCAGTGGAGTTGAATTCGATCACGTTGAAGCGATCAGAGTCATGGAGACGGGAGAGGGCCAGGACCAGGGCCTCTCGGGCCTGGATGATGGAAGGACCGGCCATGGAACCTGAGGTGTCGAGAACAAAGATCAGTTCCCGGGCTACTGCTGGACCTCTGTTTTCCCCCTGGGGCGGCATGAGCATCAGCAACAAATAGTCGCTTTGCCCTCTGTTTTCGCTAAAGAGGGCCGCATGGGGGCTGTCCAGCTTTTCCGCCTCCCACTCGAGGACGAAATCACGGTCGGCCACCACCTCTCCACTGAAGCGGATCACCTGTATTCCCTCCCCTTCATCTGCCACCCTGATGCCATGATAGAGACTTTCCACCCGGGCCACGGGAAAGCCAGCGGCCAACTCCACCATCAGACGCAACGGATTGAGCGGGTTTTCCCTGGCAGTCGCCACTGGCGGGGTAATCCGTGGGGCATCAGGAACCTGATCGGTAGCCAAGGACCAGCCGCTGCCGGCAAAGTGCAGCTCTCTCTCGTCTCCCTCCTCGGCAAGCGGAGTACCCGGGATGTAGCGAGGACCAACCACCATGGGGAAACGCAGGGAAAATGTTCCATCTCTCAGTTCCACCACCTGCTGATACTCAATCTCCACCTCCACCTCCTCACCCGGCCCGATATTGGCCACAGAGACGGTAAAGATATTGGGACGTTCCTGGGCCAGCAGAGAGGCCTTCTTCCCTTCCTTTCTGGCCTGCTCATATATCTTCCGGGCCTCGATCTTCTCCCTGATCTCTCCCTCAATGAGTCTCTCTCCCACCCGTATGCGCAGCTGATCCACACCGCTCTCATCAGGGAGAGGAAAGACATAAATGGCCTCCTGCCATGTCCTGCTGCCATTCAAAAACCGTTGGCGCAGCACCGTTCTCGCCACCATGGCACTGACATAGATCTCCACATCCTGGGAAAGTCTTGGGGCCGGAAGGTATTCACCAGCCTTTGTTCCAGGAAAAAGCAGCTCACCCTGCCGCACCTCGGACAGACTGTACCCACCTCGGTCCCCCCGATCCACTGCGGCCTGGCCATCCACCACCATTGCCAGCAAAATGAGCCCCAGGACAAATCCCACATAGAGGACAAACAGCATATTTCCCGGATCTAACAGGGCCCTTTTTTTCTCGTCTTTTTCATTGTCCATGTTCCTGCCTCGATTCCATTTTTTCAGATTGCATTCCCCTGCCTTTCGTTTCCTGATTAAAGCCCATGACAATGACAAGGCGTAGGGGCAAAAATGACAGTCCGGCTCTCAAAAATGACACATGATGATAATGAACAGCAACCCATAGCCAAATCGACTATTCTGTGCTAGTTATAAAAAAATGCTTTTCAGATTTATTTTTTCTGAGGATACCGATGCCCTCCTACACCATTGCCCTGGTTGAAGATGATGAGACCCTTCGCAACAACTATGCCCAGGCCCTGATACGAGACGGCTACCAGGTGACAAGCTTTAGCTCCAGAGCCGAGGCCAGCTCCGCCTTTTCCCGTGAACTGCCAGACCTGGCCATCCTCGACGTGATGCTGCAGGAGGAGATGGAAGGTGGTTTTGAGCTCTGCCGGGAACTGCGCAACCTCTCTCCCATACTGCCCATCATCTTTCTCACTGCCCGCAATTCCGACCTGGACCGGGTCTCCGGCCTCCGACTCGGGGCCTGGGATTATCTGACCAAAGACACCACCACTCTCGACTTTCTCCCAGTGCGGATCTCGGCCCTCTTCAAGATGCTGGAGGCCATTCGCGGCACAGAAAAAAGCAGCGATGAAACCATCCTCAAACACGGTTCCATACGTATCGAGGAAGAACGCAAGCAGGTCAGCTGGAAAGGTGTGGTGGTGAGTCTGACGCTCACCGAATTCTGGATCCTCAGTGCCCTGGTGCGACGGCCAGGCCATGTCAAATCCCATGATCAGCTCATGGATGCGGCCAATGTGGTGGTCACCAATAACGCCATCGCCGCCCATGTCAGGAGGATCAGAGAGAAATTTCGCGAAACCGACCAGGAATTTGATGCCATCCGTGCCGAATACGGCATGGGGTATCGCTGGCTGGAGAAGACGCCATGAAAGAAAACCCATCACCAGCACGACCTTCCTTCCTCAAGGTACTGCAAAAAAGCAGTCTCTCCTTTTTGGCGATGATGCCCCTGCTCTTGGGGGTCATTGGCCTGGTCGGTCTCTTGCAGATTGTGGTGACCCCGCAAATGCTCACCTCCTTATTCCGGGGCAATCCCCTGCTAGACTCTCTCGTCGGTACCTTGAGTGGGGCGATAGCCGTAGGCAACCCAATTATCAGCTACCTGATCGGTTCTGAACTGCTGGAACAGGGTATTTCCCTGTATGCAGTGACTGCCTTTCTCCTCTCCTGGGTCACCCTTGGCTTCATTCACCTGCCTGCAGAGGTAGAGGTCTTTGGCAGCCGTTTTACCCTCTATCGAAATATCCTGGCCTTCCTCTTCACCATACTCATTGCCATACTGACCGGTTTCAGCATGCAGGTCCTGTCATGAAAACAGAAGAAAAGCCCTTTACCTTTCGCGGCAGATACCTCCTCCTGACAGTCCTCATCTTGTACGCTGTCCTCTTTCTGACAAACAGTCACTCGGCCCTCTTGGCCCTGGGGAAAAGCGGGTCTGTCCTTTTGAAAATTCTGCCTATTTTTGCTGTTGTCATCCTCTTTACGGCCCTGCTCAACTACTTCCTCAAGCCCAAACAGATTGCCAAACATCTTGGCAAGGATTGTGGCAGCAAGGGGTGGCTCTGGGCCCTGGCAGCTGGGGTCATCAGTCACGGACCAATGTATGCCTGGTACCCTCTCCTGGAAGATCTGCGCAGCCACGGCATGAAGGATGAACTGCTTGCGGTCTTTTTTGCTTCCCGGGCCATTAAAATTCCCCTGCTGCCGATGATGATCGACTCCTTCGGCCTGATCTTTACCCTCGTCTTCTCCTTTTCTATCCTGGTTGGCGCCCTTGGCCAGGGGATGTGCATGCGTGTCTTGCAGGAGAAAAAGGGGGTGACAGGCCATGCCTGAGCACAGCAACCCTTCTTTTTTGTCAGAGTAGGAGGAAGAAAGCGTTTCATTTTGGCAAGATCCATGCTTATGCTTCCCCATGGTCAGAACAGACAATGGCTGCTGTTTAACAAGAGAATACAGACAAGGAGAAACTTCATGGCAATGGTTGTCGCAAAACAACTCAAAAAAACCTATAGAAGCGGGGACATCGACGTCCAGGCAATACAGGGAGTGGACTTCACCATCCAACCAGCCTCCTTTGTCTCCTTTGTCGGCCCATCCGGAAGCGGCAAGTCGACCCTGTTGAACATGATCGGTTGTCTCGATCCGCCAACGGCAGGCAGCCTGCAGGTAGTTGGAAAAGACATCAGCAACCTCAATCGCCAGCAGGCAGCAAAATTCAGAGGCGAACACATCGGCTTTGTCTTTCAGGATTTCAATCTCATCCCGGTACTGACTGTCTTTGAAAATGTAGAATATCCGTTGCAGATGGTCCAGAACTGGCCCAGAGAAAAGAGGAGAAAGCGGGTTCAGGAACTGCTGGAGGCCGTAGGCATGGGGGATCAGGGGCATAAATTCCCCAGCCAGATTTCCGGCGGCCAGAAACAGCGGGTCGCCGTGGCCAGGGCCCTGGTCACCAATGCCAGTCTGGTCCTCGCCGATGAACCCACAGCCAACCTGGACAGTACGACCGCCAACCATGTCATTGAACTGATGAAAAAGATGCGTGATGAATTTGGGACCACCTTTATTTTTTCCACCCACGATCCCAGAGTCGTCAATAATGCAGAAACGATCTTTACCCTGGAAGACGGAAAACTGCTGCAGGGCAAAGGAGGAAATCATGTTTAATATTTTCAAGCTCGCCCTCCGCAATCTCCGCCGCTACATGAGACGTACCCTGCTCACCTCCAGTCTTATCACTCTCGGGATCGTGGCAGTATTGCTCTTCGTTTCCATCTCCGGTTCCTTCAAAAGTATGATGGTCGGACAGATCACCGATTCCATGCTTGGACATCTGCAGGTACACAGGAAGGGCTACCTGGCCTCCATAGACAATCTGCCCCTGGACAGGAACCTGAAAGGCAAGCAGATCAAGGTGGTGGAAGAGGCCCTGGAAAAAGACAAGAATGTGGCAGCTTACTCCATGCGCATCAAGCTCGGGGCCATGTTCAGTAATTACACGGAGACCACCAACATCCGCCTCAATGCAGTCAACCCCGAACAAGAGTTGAAGACCGTTCCCATGCTGGCCGAGCGAATGATCGAAGGAAAGAAGGAAGGGCTTGTGGCAAAAGGTGAGATACTGGTCCCTGAGCTGATTGCCAAGGGAATGGATGTAAAACTCAACGATTCCATTGTCCTGGTGGCAACCAATAAGGATGGCTCTGTCAATGGACAGCCCTTTGTGGTTCGTGGTATCCTGGAAGGCATTTCCGGCCCTGGAGGCCGTGATGGCATCATCCATATAGACGACGCCAGAGCCCTCCTCCGCATGGAGGATAAAGAGGTCAGTGAGATCGCCATCCGCCTGAAGAAAATTCAAAGCATGAAGGATGTCTTTGCCAACCTGGATACCACCCTGGGCTCCCTGAAAAACCAAATGGATAAACCGGTCTTTGAGGTACATACCTGGGAAAAACTGTCGCCATTTTTCAATATCGCCCGCATGATTGACCTCATGACCCTGTTTATCAAGGTCATGCTGGTGGCAATCGTCCTGGTGAGTATCATGAATGTGATGATCATGGCAGTGTATGAGCGTATCAATGAAATCGGTACCATTGCTGCCATGGGTACCTCCCCCAATAAAATCCTGGCCCTGTTCATCATGGAGGGCTTTCTCCTCGGCCTGTTGGGCACCCTGAGTGGTGTTCTCATCAGCCTGCTCGCCATTGGAGCCATGAATATCTCCCAGATCAGTTTTGATTTTGGCCGGCAGGAGGGCCTGCTCCTCTCCCCCAGCATCGGGGTCGCTGAAGTGCTCACTGTTTCGCTCATTGTCATTGCTATTGCGGTACTTGCCAGCCTGCAGCCTGCCTGGAAGGCAGCCAGGATGGATCCGATTACGGCCCTGCGCCATGTCTGAGGCAGGCGCGTAAAACAACACCCCTTCACCACAGGAGAAAGACTATGCCACGACTACTCCAGACCATCACAAGCTCATTTTTCTTCCTGCTCCTACTGGCAGGAACAGCTGCAGCCGCGGAGGCTCAACTGCAAATAGCCGTCGCCGCGGAAGGCACAGAAATGACCTCCCAGATCAGTCAGATTGCCGCCCGCGCCCCCTACTTCCTGATCTTCGACCAAGAAAACAAGCTATTGCAAACGGTAGAAAACCCCTCTACCGATGTCCGCGGTGGAGCCGGGCCCAGGGCCGCCGCCTTGCTTGCCGAAAAAAAAGTGACCCTGGTCATTGCCGGGGAATTCGGCCGCAAAATGGAGGCTGCACTCAACGCCTCTCAGATCCAAACCATCGAACGCCAAGGCCGCGTGATCGACGCGGTCAAGGAGCAAAACCATGCCCAAAAATAGACTCAGTCATCTTCACATAGCCGTTGCCCTGCTTCTCCTCTCTATTGCCGGGCCTGCTCTGGCCCTGGATGGCAACGAAATTCTCCGCCAGGTGGATAACAACATGCAGCCCGGGTCCTATGAGATGTACAGAAAACTCATCAATATTGAGCCCGATGGTACAAAAAAGGAATTTGTCCTCTATACCGTCAAGACAGGTCAGGACAAGATGGTCGCCCTCTTCATCTCCCCTGCCAGTGAAGAAGGGAGGGCCACTCTCCGCCTGGGAGACAATATGTGGCTCTATATACCCAATGTGGGGAAACCCCTGCGCATCACCAGTCTCCAATCGGTGACCGGAGGAATCTTTAACAACTCCGATATCCTCCGCCTCGATTACCATGTTGAATATGAGGCCGAATCCATCAGCGAGAAGGAAGAAAGCTACCAGCTCAAACTCAAGGCGAGAACGTCCTCCGTTGCCTATGATCACCTGCAGATGATCGTTGATAAAAAAAGTATGCTGCCAACCAGCATCGAATGTTATGCCGTCAGCGGTATGCTCATCAAGACCCTGCACTACTCCAAGATAGAAGATTTTGGTGACGGCCTGGTCAGGCCCTCGGTCCTGGAAACTGAAAGTCCCCTGCACAAGGACTACCGTTCGCTCATGCTCTTTGCCAAGGTACAAAAAAAAGAATTTGCCGACGAGGTCTTTACTCTGAACTACTTGTCCAAGGTCAATGACTTACGCAAATAAATCTTCTCCTTGGAGGAGGATACAATCAGGACCCTGTATTGCCCTGTTCCTCTCCTGCCTGGCTCTTTTTTTTCCTCACCTCTGCGCGGCAGAAGAGTTTTCCTTCGACCTGGAAGAGATCGAGAAGAAAGATCTGCAAATGGGAGGCTACCTTGAGATCAGAGGAGAGCACATGGATCTCAACCAGGGATCTGTCTTCTCCACCTTAAACCTTGCAGATCCCGATGAGGCCATCGTGGATCTGCTCACGGCCGCAATGCAGCTGGACGGGAGCTATGCCCGTGGGATCAGCAGCCTCAACTGGCAGCTCAAGGCCGCCGCTCAAGAGGACACCTCAGGGTGGAGCGATATGGCCGATGTCTATTCTGCCTATTTCTCACTCAAGGCAGATCCCTCTCTTAGCCTGGCACTCGGCAAAAAATCATATAAATGGGGGAAAGGCTACGCCTGGAACCCGGTTGGATTTATCAATCGCAGCAAGGACCCCAACAACCCCGAAGAGGCCCTGGAAGGCTATATTACGGCCGAAACAGATTTCATCAAAAGCTATCAAGGTCCTCTGCAGACCGCAGCCCTTACCCTGGCCGTCTTGCCGGTATGGGAAGACATTAATGAAGATTTTGGAGTAAGCGACAATGTCAACCTGGCAGCCAAGCTCTACCTGCTCTATCTGGATACGGATATCGACCTGATTTTTCTGGGCGGAGACAGCCGCTCAGACCGCTTCGGCCTCGATTTTTCCACCAACCTGGCCCCACACTTTGAGATCCATGGAGAAGCAGCCTACATACCGGAACTGGAAAAAATCATCCTTGAAGAGGACAACTCCTCTTCAAGGGTCGAGGACCCTGCATTCTCTACCCTCCTCGGCATTCGCTACCTCTCTGCAAATGACATCACCACCATCGTCGAATATTATTATAACGGTGGTGGCTACAGCCAAGAGGAGATGTCGCGTTTTTATCAGCTGGCTGCGGCAGGCCTGGCCCAGGATCCGGTACTCGACACCACTCTCCTCGACAAGGCACGGGAGATGAGCCTGAAAGGATATGGCCGACCACAGCCGGGACGCCAATACCTGTACAGCAAATGGACCATGAAAGAGCCTTTTGACATCCTTTATTTCACTCCCGGTATCACGGCCCTTGTCAACCTCGAAGACCAGAGCTATTCCATCAGCCCAGAAGGCGTCTATAACGGACTGACCAATTGGGAATTCCGCCTCCGTTTTTCGCTGATCAATGGCGGCAAAGCTACAGAGTATGGAGAAAAGGGCAACAGCAACAAGGTGGAACTCCGGATCCGCTATTTTTTTTAAGGGTACCTGGCGAAGGCTTGTCAGTGGCCCGCTCCGTCGACAAATGTAAACAGCCATGCGCATCTCTCTTCGTCTGAAGCTCACCCTCATCTCCCTCTTGCTCCTGCTTATCCCTCTGATCGGCTTCCGCTTCAGCGCCATACTCCAGTCCAGTCTCCTCGCCAGCCGGGAGGAGGCCCTGATGTTCACGGCCAGAGCCGTGGCCACAGCCCTCGCCAATCGACCAGACATCTTTGACCGTGAGCTCTTTCACTCCCTGGATCAGAACCGCGACCTCTACCTCTTCCATCTCTCCAACTCCATTCGACTGAACGGCAAGACAGATGACTGGCAGCCGGAGCTCCAGCAGAGCGAGGAATTCGGAGCTGAACATGTCCTCTCCTCTCTAGCACCGTACAGGCCGGAATCCCTCAAATTCAGGCACCTGCTGGGACAGCGAGGGAAATATCTCTACGCCCTGTTTCTGGTCCACGATGACCGACTGGTGTATCGCGATCCCCATTCCTTCTATCCTGGAAAAGCGGATCACATCCAGATCGGCATCGAAGACCGGACGGGAGAACTCCATCGGTACCTGCTGGCCGCTGAAAAACCCGGGTGGCTCAACGGTTTTTCCATGGACCCCGATCCAAAAGAGCAACTGCCGCAAGCCAATGAACCCCGTATCCAGGGCGTGTGGGCAGAGACCGGAAATGGTTATACCGTTGAACTGCGGATCCCTTTAGAGATGATCGGAAAACGTCTGGCCTTTGCGGTGGCCGATGTGGACGATGAACAGGGACGAGGAGTGGAAACCATTATCGGCACAGCCAACCCCGGCCAGATCGGTGAACTGGGGTGGCTTCTTGCCCCCTCCACAGCCATTGAGGCCCTGCTGAACCGCCTGGACCGGCCCCATTCGCGTATCCGGGTTATTGACAATAACAGACGGGTTCGGGCCCTGTTCGGCAGCCTGAAAACCGACCCCCCGCAGCAAAAAGAATCCGAACAGGGACTGGACTCCATGCTCTCCTGGCTGCACCAGCAGCTGGCCCCTGTATACCGCCTGTTCACCGAACCCTTTACAACCAATTTTACTCCGCCGGCCTCCCAGCCAAGGCGCCTGGATATCCAGGGCATTGAAGAAGGCCTGCAGGGTAAATCCAGCATCACCCACTATCGCCTGGCCGATGCCCGGGTGGAGGTGATGGCAGCTATCACCCCGTTACAGGATGAGGGAAATGTGGTGGGGGCAGTGGTGGTGGAACAGACCACCAATTCCATCTTGGCTCTAAAAAATAAGATGATAGAAGAGTCAATCGGCCTCACAGTGATGGCCTTTGTGGTGGTGGGACTGGGCCTCCTCCTCTTTGCCTCACGCATCTCCAGCCGTATCCGTCGCCTGCGCAATCAGGCGGCAAGTGCCATCAGCAAGGACGGGCGAATCGTCACGACCATTACCCCGGTGCGGGCCAGGGACGAAATAGGCGACCTCTCCCGCACCCTTGCCTCCATGCTCATTCAGCTCAAGGAACAGAACGAATACCGGGAAAAAATGGCAGACAACCTGGAGCATGAGATGCGTACCCCTCTGGCCGGGATTTCTGCCTCCCTCAAGAATCTGGAAAAAGAGCTCCCCAATCCTGACCCAGAGGCAAAAAACTTCATCGCCTGGGCCCTGCGCGATGTGCAACGCATGGAATCGCTGCTCACCGCCATCCGTGATGCCACAAGCCTCCAAGAAGCCCTGGGGTATGACTTCCCGGAGACCTTTGATCTCTCCTCCGCCCTCGCCCTCTGGCTGGAACATGGCTGGGGGCCGAGCTATCCCCAGGTCGAGTTTATCTATCAGGCCCCGCCTGAAGCCATCCTGATCCACGGTGATCCGGATCGGCTGCGGCAGATGCTCGAAAAACTCATCGACAACGCCATCTCCTTCCATAGGGCCGGGACCCCTGTCACCCTCCGCCTCTCAGGCCGGCAAAACAGCCTGGAGCTGCAGGTCAGTAATGAGGGGGCCACCATTGCCCCTGACATGCTGGGACATATCTTCAACTCCATGGTCTCGCTGCGCACCCAGAAAGAGATCACACCCCACCTCGGTCTCGGCCTCTATGTGGTTCGAACCATTATTGAACACCATCGCGGCACTATCCGGGCCGAAAATCTCAGCAACGGGCTACAGGGCGTCTGCTTCACCGTCACCCTGCCCCGGCAGACCCAAAACCCTCAACCACTGGCGGAACAATGAAAACACAGACGATGATGAAGGCCATGGTCCTGCACCGGCTGGCAGATCTTTGCCAAAACCGTACCCCTCTCACCCTTGAAGAGCTGCCCATACCGGTGCCCACTGCCAACGAAATTCTGATCAAAGTCCGGGCCTGTGGTGTTTGCCACACCGAACTGGACGAGATAGAGGGGAGAACGCCACCGCAACACTTTCCCATGATCCCTGGTCATCAGGTGGTGGGAAGAGTGATCGAAAGAGGAGAGGCTGTGCGTAGTAGCCTCCAGAGAGGAGTTCGAGTGGGTGTGGCCTGGATTGCCTCTGCCTGCGGCTGCTGTCAGCACTGTCTGGCCGGCAATGACAACCTCTGTCCAGACTTTCAGGCCACAGGCAGGGACGTGAACGGGGGCTATGCCCAGTACCTGACGGTGCAAGAAGCCTTTGTCCATCCCATTCCGGAGTGTTTCAGCGACAGCCAGGCCGCCCCCCTTCTCTGCGCAGGAGCCATCGGCTATCGTTCCCTCAAACTCAGCGGCCTGAAAAATGGCCAACGACTGGGCCTCACCGGCTTTGGCAGCTCTGCCCACCTGGTCCTGCAGATGGTCCGCCACCGGTATCCAGACAGCGAGGTCTCAGTCTTTGCCAGGAAGACGGCCGAACAACAGTTTGCCCTGGAACTGGGTGCGGCCTGGGCTGGAGCCATCGGTGCGGATGCGCTGCAAAAGCTGCACGCCATCATTGACACCACCCCGGCCTGGAAACCTGTTGTAGAGGCCCTGCAGGCCCTTGAGCCAGGCGGGAGACTGGTGATCAATGCCATCCGCAAAGAGGACGGAGACAAAGAAGAATTGCTCCGCCTCAATTACGAGACCCACCTGTGGATGGAAAAGGAGATCAAGTCAGTGGCCAACGTGGCCAGCAGTGATGTCAGAGAGTTCCTGGCTCTGGCAGCAGAGATTCCAATCCTGGCCGAGGTGGTGGAATATCCGCTGGAAGAGGCCAACCGGGCCCTCCTGGAAATCAAGGAGCAGCGAATCAGGGGTGCAAAGGTCCTCATTCTTCCAGACTAAAAGAAAAACAGCAGATAGCCTTAGCCTCGGCGATTCTTTCCCGACTCTCAAAATCTCAACTGGAACGACCAGGAGGGAGGAGGCGGAGCATAGCCATGGTTTCTCCTCCCCTGCGGCCAGAAACGGTTCTGGTCCCGATCCGGTCCACACTGGACAATCCCCATGCGGCAGAGGGTCGAACGCCATTCATATTTGATAAATTTTTTCTCAAACGCTCTTTTTTGGGCGACAAAGTGCACCTCTCGGCCGGGGGACCACTCATGTTCCCCATATCCAGTCCCCGGTGCCTCTCTCATTGCTTGAGATTTCCCGGATTTTTTATACCTCTTTTCATTCCCATAGGTCTGCGGCTGGTGCTCCCTGAAAACAGCTGCCGCCACCACGCCCATTGCCGTGTGATCTCCCCAGGCCGCAGCATACGAGTCGCTCATGCCGGTGAAATAGAACCTGTTGATCTGATTTCTGCCGCTACGCCAGCCCGCAACCTCCTGGGTCTGATGCGGACCGAGTATGTACATGGGCTCATGGGATTGCAAATATGATTTTTCCCCGGAAATGATGTTCCGGCCATCAACGGCAAGGACAACCCCAACCCGCCTACCGCTCCTGTTAGTGACTCGAATACTATAGCGTTCTGCATCACGGGCAATGACATAACTGCGCTCCTCAGCCACCTCTGCGAAGGGGGCATCAAACCGGGGCAGGAGACCTCGTTGATCAGAGACTATATCAACCACCACCTCCCCCCCTTGGTGATTCCCCCTTGCCAGAGACTGACCAGAGAGGATCAGGGCCGACACAATTATCATTATTCCCGGAAAATATTGCATGATCTTCATTGGATTCTCCTTTTGCTCAGAAACACGCACCCGCTACCCTTGAGCAGCTTGCCAAGGGGCAGGTACAGGCAGCATTGCCCATGTCCTACACAATCAACAGCCTTCGACGGCCTGTTTGCTCTTCTCTGTCTTTACTTTCACCAACATACCACTCTTGAGCTTGTCAGCCGTTTTCCCACAATCGAAGACGACCTCTGTCCCCTCCACCTCAGTGACTTGACATTTCAAGGCTGCCGTCATTCCCGTGCTCACTGCAAGGGCCGTAGCGGTCATGAGCAGAATAAGTGTCATTGTCGTTTTCATTTTTCCTCCTCAGCTGTTGTTTACCAGGTTTCTTTTCTGCAGAGAGTGCTGGTTGCTCTCCCCAGCGACATCCTCCCCTTCTGCTTTCACTGTAGGCCGCTACGGCGGGGAAAAAAAGCCGACATCGCCTGAAATCGGGGTGATATCGGGATGACACCCAGCAGACATCTGCGTGTTTTCAGCAAGTTACAAAAGAACAGCTGCGAAACAGGCAACACCGCGATGAACGGAAACCCCTTTCAGTCCTTGCGAAACAGTGCTAACTATCTTGGGACGGAGGAGTGACAACAGATCTTTTTGTATTTCAGAATGCTATGGATAATGGAGAAGGGAGACCAGGGACAATGCGCGAAGACATCAATGTAGACTCTTTGAGAAAACGACTTGAGGAACGACAGAAAACCATTTTGGCAGGGAAAGAAGCGCAGAAAAAAGAAAATGCAGTCGTCGAGCTTGACCAGGCACGAGTGGGCCGTCTCACCCGAATGGATGCCATGCAACAGCAGGCGATGGTTCAGGCGGCCGCCCGACTCATCGACATCGAGCGCCAGCGTATCCAAACGGCCCTCAGTCGTATCCAATCCGGTGAGTATGGGTACTGTATCCTCTGCGACGAGGAGATTGCGGAAAAACGCTTACAGTTCGACCCCAGTCTCTTGACCTGTATCACGTGTGCCAAGGAGGCCGAGAAGAAATAAAATCGAGGACTTCCTCCCCCACTATCGCCATGGAGCCATCTGGGCTCAGCCAAGGAGGAGACTGTCATCGGCCAGTTCTTCTCCCCGCACCTTGCTGAACATCTCCAGAAGTTGCGGCACATCCAGCTGGTCCCGCTCCTCTCCTGCCACATCCAGGACAATCTTTCCCTGGTGCAACATCACCGTACGGTCCCCGCAGGCCAGGGCATCTTTCATGGAGTGGGTGACCATCATCACCGTCAGCGCAAACTCCTCGACCACGGTATTGGTAAGCTTAAGGATAAAGGCGGCCATGCGAGGATCAAGGGCTGCCGTGTGTTCATCAAGGAGCAAGAGACGGCTGTCAGACAGGGTGGCCATCACCAGGCTCACTGCCTGACGCTGGCCACCGGAGAGGAGACCGATGGAATCGCCCAGACGATCTTCCAGACCCAGGCCCAAGATAGCAATGCGATCCTGAAAGAGCCTGCGCCGCTTGGCAGACAGTGCCAGACGCCAGCCCCGCCGTTTGCCGCGACCATAGGCCAGGGCCATATTTTCCTCAATGGTCAGGGTTGCACAGGTCCCGGCCAGCGGGTTCTGAAAGACCCGGGCCGCATAACGGGCACGTCGATGCACTGGCCATTTGGTCACCTCGACTTCATCAATCTCAACTCGCCCTCGGGATATGGGCGTCTCACCACTCACCGCCCCAAGGAGAGTCGACTTCCCGGCACCATTGGAACCGATAACAGTCACAAACTGACGTTCTGCCACAGTCAATGAGATTCCACGCAGGGCCTGATTTTCAAGAATGGTATTGGCGTTAAAGGTAACGCCGATATCCTCCAAATGGATCATTTCGCCCTCCTCGCTTGGACCGCCTTCAGTCGCATTTTTCCCTTCATCTTCGGAGCAATCAGGGCAATGGCAACCAGAACTGCAGTGACCAGATTCAGATCCGATGCCTGCATGCCGAACATACCGCTGCTCAAGGCAAAACCCACGGCCAGGCGATAGAGGATAGAACCGACAATAACCGCCACCACGGCCACCCAGATCCGACGCCCGGGAATAAGCGTCTGGCCGAGGATCACTGCCGCAAGCCCTACGACAATGGTACCCACCCCGGAGGTCACATCGGCAAAGGAGTTGCTCTGGGCAAAGAGGGCCCCGGAAAAACCGACCAGACCATTGGACAGGGCCAGGCCCAAGTAGGTGTAAAAGCCGATACTGCCTCCCTGGGCCGAGACCATTCGTCCATTGACACCGGTTGCCCTGAGGGCCAGACCAAAGTCACTGGCGAGGAGACGGGTGACAAAAAAAGCAGCAAAAAGAACCAGCAAAAAGATGACCCCGAGGTGGCTATAAAGCGGATCCAAGCCCATATTGTCAAAGGCTGTGAAGATGGTGGGCTCACCCAGCAAGGCCATATTGGGACGGCCCATGATCCTGATATTGATGGAGAAGGCAGCAATCATGGTCAGAATAGATGCCAGGAGATGGAGAATCCCGCAACGCACCGCCAGAAATGCAGTCACCAGGCCGCACATGCCCCCAACCAGCACCGCAAGGCCTGTGGCAAGCCAGGGATTAACTCCCGCCACAATGGCCGTAGCTGCCACGGCCCCACCCATGGGAAAACTCCCATCCACGGTGAGATCGGGAAAATCCAGGACCCGAAAAGTCAGATAAACGCCAAGGGCTACCAGGCCATAGACCAGACCTATCTCCAGAGTCCCGAGAAAAGCAAAAAGTGACATGTGCCCCTCTTCCTTCTGCTACTTTTTGATACTCGAAGCCCGCTCAAGCATGGCCTCGGAAAAGGTGATGCCCAGGTTATCGGCAGCCTCCTGATTGAGAAACAGATCAGAGCCTTTGGCAAAGGTGACCGGGATATCACCCACCTTCTGCCCCGTTAGCACGGCCTCCACATACTCGGCAGTCTGCACACCCACCTGATAATAATCAAAACCCAGGGAGGCCACCGCCCCGTTCTCGACAAAGGACGTTGTCCCCCCGAATACAGGAATCTTTGCCTGGTTGGCAACACCGATCAGGGCATCAATGGCACTGGCCACCGTGTTATCGGTAGGGGCGTAGATCACCTGGACCTCTGAAGCAATAATCCGGGCAGCCCCCTGGACATCAGCACTCTTGAGGGCCGTACCCTCAACCACCTGAATTTTTTTGTTCTTGGCTGCAGATTTGAGCAGATCGACCAGGGCTACGGCATTGGCCTCCCCCGGATTATAGACCACACCAATTGTCTTGAGATCGGGAACGAGTTCCTGCATCAGGTCGACATGCTGGGCCACAGGGGTCAGATCAGAGAGACCGGTGACATTGCCACCAGGATGCTCAAGATCCGTGATCAGCTTTGCTCCCAGAGGATCAGTCACTGCAGTGAAGATCACCGGAATAGTACGAGTAGAAGCAGCAAGGGCCTGGGCCGTGGGAGTGGCAATGCCAACGAGAACATCAGGTTTTTCGCCTACGAACTGTTTGGCAATCTGTACGGCTATCGCCGGATTCCCTTGGGCAGTCTGGTAAACAAACTCGAGATTTTTCCCTTGCTCATAGCCTTTGGCCTTGAGGCCATCGAGGAGTCCCTGACGAGTGGCATCCAGGGCCGGATGCTCGACGATCTGAGAGACCGCCACCTTATACGTCTGGGCCAATACACCTGCCGCACTGACGATTACCAAAGCCGCCGCGCAGAAGACGGAGACAACTTTCAATCTTTTCATGACGATCCTCCATGACATCAATAACACCTATCACCCTTGTTTTTACAACCTTCTCAACAAAGGCAGCCACAGCCACCAAAGCGACCTTACTCTGTCGAACCCTTTATAATAGACGCCCGGCCCTTTTTTGTCACCCAGAGACTGCTGATCACCATTTGTTTCACTCTCTGACAGCATCTCTCAGCCAGCCAATACCTTTGACACGAAGCAGGGCAAAAAGTGTTGGCGCAAAAAAAGACGCAACCAGCAACTTTTACCGGTAACTTCTTTTCTTTTGTGGTGGTTTACCATATATTAAACAGAGAAAAGGCCTTTCGCTGGGCCTTCTCCTGGGAAGACAATAGATCCTGACCGAGGTAACTGTTCATAATTAAAAAAATGCGCTGATGGAACAACACGACATAGAATCACTTTTCCAGGAACTCAACAGTGCGAAGGAAGCCCTCAATCAGGTTCGTTATCAAAATGAGATGATGCTCCGCTGGGTTGAAGGAGCTGTTCTTCTTGTTGACAGACAAGGGGTGATTATTCAGGCCAATGACGTGGCCTTACAGGCCTTGGGCTGGAAAGAAGAAGAACTTATCGGCCAGAAATGTCACGAAACCATACACCATACCCTTGAGGACGGTGGAGAATACCCCTGGGAGTTTTGCCCCGTATTTGCCGCTCTGGAAGACGGTTCTTCCCATCATGTCAGCGGCGATATTTTCTGGAATAAGGAAGGAACAAGTTTTTCCGTTGACTATATTGCCTGTTCTACCCGAAATGAACAGAATGAGGTCAATGGAGCCGTACTTACTTTCCGCAACCTGACCGAGATGCGCCTGCAGGAGGCCAATCGCATTCATGGAATGAAGTTAGAATCCATTGGCGAACTTTCCGCCGGCATCGCCCACGAAATAAACACCCCCATGCAATTCGTCGGCGGAAACCTTGCTTTTCTCCAAGAAGGTTTTGATGATCTTCTTACCCTGTTCAATCGCTATAAGACATTTCGCCAATCCGTTGCCCAGGAGGAAAAATTTACAGCCGCCTGTGAGGAACTCCTCGAGTTTGAGGAAGAAATTGATGTGGACTACCTCAAGGAGGAGGTGCCCACAGCCTTTAGCCAAACCCAGGAAGGCGTGGACAGGGTCATCAAACTGGTTCAGGGGTTAAAAGGATTCGCCCATTCTGACAGTAATCATGCCAAACAGGCGATGGATATCAATACCATCATCGAAAACACATTAGTAGTCAGCCGAAATGAGTATAAATATGTGGCTGATATTGAAACTCACTTCAACACCATACCGATGATCATGGTCTATCCGGGAGACATCGGTCAAGTCATTCTCAACCTGATAGTCAATGCCGCCCATGCCATAGGTGATGCGACAGCTGAAAGCGAGGAAAAGGGATGTATTCGCATTGAAACCTGTCAACAGGGCAATGAAATTGTCATTACAATCACAGATACAGGTACAGGAATCCCAGATTCTGTTAAAAACCGGATTTTTGATCCATTTTTTACCACCAAAGAGGTAGGGAAGGGGTCCGGACAGGGTCTCGCCATTGCCCGTACCATCATCCACGACAAACATCAGGGTACCTTGGCTTGTACCTCAACTTCCAGCAAGGGAACAACCTTCTCAATCCGCCTGCCAGCAGAATCGTCGGACAAGTAAAAAAAACAAGAGACCATAAAAATCCTGTGCAGCCCCTTACTGGCAAAAAGTTCCCTTGCAAAGGGCCTTTTCGGCAAACTCCTTCGTCACCTGCAAAAGAAAAAGCCTGCCTGTCCCTCTGCTGCTCTTTCTCCTGTCCCCATGCCTCGAACTTGGGTGAAAGTTGCCATTAGTTAAAGTACTCTTCCCTCTCTATATTAAAAAAATTCATTTTCAAGTATCAGTGAGGAAAGAGAAATCATACCGATAATCTCTCCTCCATCCTCCACCGGTGCCCTGCGTATGCCAGCCCGATAGATCAGGCGGGCAACATAGCGGATATCCATATCAGCTGGTACAGTGATGACAGGTTTCGACATGATTTCATAGACATGCACTTCAGAAGGAGAACGACCGGCGATGATCACTCCTTTTATGAGATCTTGAACCACCACTATTCCCCAGGCATCATCGACGTGGCGTTTTTGGACAAGAAGACATCTGGTTTTTTGAGATCGCATTTGAGCGGCAGCCTCCTTCGCCGTGGCCATGCCATCTATGACCAACATCCCCTTATGCATCACATCCCTTGCCCGTATAATGGCAGTGCTGTCAGATACCATACTCTTTTCTCCATCTATAGAAATAATTACCACCTTCGCCCGCCTCATCTATGAAGCGTTCTTACAACACCATCAAAAATAACTTTCCCGAACTTCTTCTTTAAATTTTTCCATCTGGCTTTCCAGGCCCACAACTTGTTCAACCGGTACCACAAAGGCTATGCCTGTTCCCGGTTTATTAAATTGTCCTGCGACCTTTATCGTCTCAAGAATTTGAGTAACACGATGCTCTTCGACAAGGAGCATGATAATGTCGGTCTGGGCCTCCAGGGTCAGTCCGAAAAAGGTTTTCGCCTCATTAATACCCGTTCCCCTGGCAGGGATGATTGTTGCTCCTGTCGCCCCTGCCCCTTTGGCAGAATCAACAATATGGTCAGTAATATCAGGCTTTACCGAGGATAAAATAAGTTTAAAGCGCATTCCTTTTCTCCATATTTTTTGTGCTGCGTTGTTTTGTCTGAGCAGTTACAGGGAAACAAAAAATGGTGTTTCCCCCACAGTATGTACCTGCTCTCTGCAGTGCAGCATATTTGTTCGTTTTGGCCTTTGAACTCTCGCCCCTCTAGAGAGAAGGCCAAAACCGACGAATATGTGGTGCTGCTTGAACAGTTACCGTTTTCGTTTTGTTCGCCAGTGCATTATCTGAGCATACCCCATAACGGTAATAATGGGAAAAAGGCTGGCAAAGGCAATAAGCCCGAATCCATCCAGGGCGGGATTACGTCCAGGCACAGTAGTGGCCAGTCCAAGACCAAGTGCTGCCACCAAGGGTACTGTTACCGTTGAAGTCGTGACCCCACCCGAATCATACGCCAGAGCGATAATGCTTTTGGGAGCGAATAAGGTTTGAGCAATAACAACCATATAACCGACAAGGATATATAAATAAAGTGGAGTACCGGTGACAATACGAAATGTTCCAAGGCTTATGCCAAATGCGACTCCGAAGGCTACAGTGATCCTCAATCCCCAGCTACTGATCGTTCCGGCTGACACCTCGTTGGCCTTAAAGGCAACGGCAATTAAAGATGGCTCGGCGATGGTGGTTGCAAAGCCGATCATGGCCGCAAAGAGATATACCCAGCCATAGGCCTTCCAGTCGGCTTGGGTCACCATTTCCCCAGCCCCATAAATAAAAGCAGGATCAGAGAGCTGGCTGGCCATAATTTTCCCCAAGGGGAACAATGCCTTTTCAAGACCGGCCAGAAACAGGGCCAGCCCTACGATGACATAGACGGCACCGACAATAACACGACGCAGATAAGGAATTGGCTGGCGCAGGACAAAGAGCTGAAAAATGGTGATCAGCAGGATAATCGGCAACACATCTCTGCAGGTACCAAGCAATACGTAACCAAAATCATATAAAAATTCCATACAGAAAGGCCCCTTTCATCCAAAAACAATAAGTCCATACCCCATGACAAAGATCATGGGGAGGAGAGAGGCAAAGGCGATAAGACCAAAACCATCCACGAGAGGACTTCTGCCTCTGATGGTAGAGGCCAATCCGACACCCAAAGCGGCAACCAGAGGGACAGTAATGGTTGAGGTGGTAACGCCGCCGGCATCATAGGCTATGCCAATGATCTCTTTCGGAGCAATGATGGTCATGAGCATGACAACAGCATAGCCACCTATGATCAGATAGTGAATAGGCCAACCGCGGATGATGCGCATGACACCGATGAGAATGGCAAGTCCTACGGAAAAGGCCACAGACATCCGCAACCCAAAGGCATATTGTTGTTGCGACTCCTGGCTGGATTCAATAAGTCCTCCCTGACTGGCAATGTCTGCTGCCTCCGCCGCCACTGCGATGAGGGCAGGCTCGGCCACGGTGGTAGAAAATCCCAGGGCAAAGGCAAAACAGAGGAGCCAAAAAAGACTCCCCTTCCGGGCCAGGGCGTGCGCCATTGCCTCGCCAATAGGAAACAGGCCCATTTCCAATCCCTGAACAAAAAGGGTGAGACCGGCAACCACAAGCAGAGCCCCAAAAAGTACTTCTCCCATCTGCGGTAAAGGCTGTTTCAGGACAACAATCTGAAAAAAGGCGATAACCAGAATAATGGGTGACAGATCCTTTAGGGCCTGTACAAGTTTTTTGAAGATGAGGGAGATAATCATTGGTAACTCTTGAGCTTCTTACTCGTCTATTCTGAGAATTTGTCTCTCAACGTATTGTTCGATTGAAAATCGTATCGGCCACCAAAAATATTCCTTGCCCTCTGAAATACTGCTTACACTCCTTTACAACTCCTGTCCCTGTAAAAATGAACAGCCATACTCCTTCTCTGTCAGCAGAGGACGAAAGGCCAGGAGCGTACCCAAGAATGGCCATTTTGTCCAGAATTGAGGCATTCCCGTAAAATACGGCGCAGCCATCCAGTTACTATTGCCAGTATTATTTTGTTGAAATAGCGAAGAGTCAGGGAAAAAAGGTATTCTCAACCAGGCTCCAGGCTTCATTTTCCCTCTAGAGATAACGAGGAGAGAAGCAATCTGATTTCAGTATACTCTTTTGTAGACGCACCTCCTTCCAGAGTTCCATCCAGCTTTTGAATGGTTGCCAGAAAAGGTGCATCGAATAATTGCTGGACGTCTATTTGAGGAGTCGCCTGGAGGCGAAAGAGGATACTACTCTTTGCCCCCTCCTGTTCGGTGATTATGAGGAGTTTGTGGCCACTCTCCATTTGCGTAAGACACTTGTTATACATACGGTACAGGACATGATGCAACAATGATGGGTCATTGTATAAGGCATGCAGTCCATCCCCAAGTTCCAGTACAACCTCGATCTGTTTTAATCTGGAAAAACGCTCGAGAAAGACACATTCTTCCCTTATCAGATCGTTCAATTGAAAAGAGGAATAAGGCGTATCTGAACGGTGAGAGAAACAGCTGAGAGAATGAAACATATCAGCGGCAAGAACCACCCTGCGTTCAATGGCAGCGATCGATTTTTTTAACCGTTCCTGTACTTTTTCATCTTCAGCCAGACCACCCATCTCAACGAGGTCAGCCATCAGGCCATTGGATTCTCGTATGATGCCAAGATGATTTTTCATATCGTGAGCAAATCCAGCCATCAGCCGCCCATAGGAATCGATCTGTTCCTGCCGAATTCTGTTTTCCGTCATTGCATCCATAAGAAGCCTATGCCTTGCTGCGTTTATCAACAGCTAAATTAATTTTTGCCAGGAGTTCTTGCAGATCAACTGGTTTCATAATGTAATCAAAAGCGCCCTTTTCCATGGCCTCTATACCGGCCCCCGCAGAACCATGCCCGGTAAGCATAATAACTTCAATATCCGGATCATGTTTTTTTATTTCTGCCAAGACATCAAGCCCACTCATGTCTGGCATTTTGAGGTCAAGAATCACTATTTCCGGTGCTATTTCCTTTAAAATTGCAAGACCTTCTCCACCACTATGCATATCAGTAGCATCAATACCACGAAGTTGCAGACGTTGACACAATGTTGCGGCAAACTCAACTTCATCATCAATTATTAACAGCTTTATACTTGTCATATGTCTCTATTCCTGTGAGCTTTTAGTAATCGGCAAGGTAATTTCAAAGGTAGTTCCCTTACCCACCTCAGATATAACAATAATTTTTCCGCCAAATTTTTTCACCAGGCCATAGGTGATAGACAGACCCAGTCCTGTCCCCTTCCCTGTCTCTTTAGTCGTAAAGAAAGGATCAAAGATGTGCTGTTGAACCTGGGCGGACATCCCCGGTCCATTATCAGCAATACTCACCTGAACATTCTTCTCATCAAGTTGCCTGCTGCTCAGAACAATCTCGCCATTACGCCCGATCGCATCTATGGCATTATTGGTTATATTGAGAAATATCTGCAGTAATTGCCCACGATCACTATAAATCTTACTGATGTCTGGATCCAGAGCAAAAGTTATCTTTATCTGGTTATAGGATGCTTCTTTTGCCAGAAAATCAACCACTTCCCTGACAATTACATTAATATCAACTTCCTCATTAACCACATCTGCATGACGGGCAAATCCAAGTAAGCGATGCGTAATCTTCTTGCAGCGTTCGACGCTGTTCTGGATACCGTTCAGTGCTTCTCCCATTGCTCCTTTATATGCAAAATCATCAGACATCTCCAAAAAATCCTGAACGAGACCGGTCTTTTGATTTATTATGGCCAGGGGATTGTTGATTTCATGGGCCACACCCGCTGCCAACCTGCCGATGGAGGCCAGCTTGTTGGGCTGCTCTGCCTCGACAAGGAATTGCTCTCGCTTCATATCAGATTCACGCAGGTGGTTGGTAATCGCTTTACCTATCTCTACGATCACAAAGAGACTGACAATTGTACAAGACAGAAAAATAGTGGTTAACCTCATTTTGAAGGCAAACCAGGCATCAGCATATAAATATTGCTCTTTCACCATCACCAGTTTCCATGGTGCATTGGTCAAATCACTCACTCCCTGGAGAATTTGTCTTCCTTGAAAAGATTTTTTGACTATCATCATGTCTGATGCCTTTTGCACCATCATGTAACGCTCCACCACTCTTTTTCTGAAATTTTTCTTTTCTGTATCTCTTACGTCATACAAAACGGATTTTTCCCCAATTTTTCCATATTTCTGTGGTCGAGTCTGGGCAGTAAAGCTTTGATCGACAAGAAATATATCATCGGCATAGGTGGTACTGACAGTATCAACATAATTTTGCAGGGTCTGTCCGTCAATCGTAACACGCAGCACCCAACTGGCCTTTTGCTGAGGATGTTTTCTGCTCACAGCAATGACAAAGTGAGGAACATTTCGAAATCCGGAAAAAACATTGCTGATATACACCCCACGCAGCATGACTTCCCTGTACCAGGTCTGGTCAGTATACTTGTGCCCTTCCAGTTGATACGGGCCAAAATAGGCTTTCTGCATACCCTCCGAGTCGATAACCTCAATATCAACAAAACCAGGATATTCACTCTGCAGGCGAACAAAAAGATCCTGCAACTCTTTGGGATTGAGTAACTCCAGGTAGTGGTCATCGCGAGCCACAAATTTTATGACTGACTGCAGTTCTGCGACAAATTCCTCAATAGTGCTCTGAGCCTGTTCCAGATTCAAGAACAACTGATCCAGCTCTTTTTGCTGCAGGAGTTGTTTATACTGTTGATGGGAAAGGAGGGTAATAATGGTTAACGGCACAAGAACAAGTACGGTCAATATGACAAAGAGACCTCTTGAAAAATTCTTATACCCTCTATCAAGATCAGCCCCACTGATGATATTGTCCGAAGGTGCAGGCAAAATCTTTGTCAACCAGCTGGAATGCTCTTTCATGTCGTCCCTTCCTTTGCCCCTGCTCCCGCCAGGATGGCCCCTGATTGAAGGGTATTGTCCATGACCGACTGCAGGACATCAACATAGGGCCCGATAACGGCGTCAATGACCGTTATTTTCTTCCAGGTCAGAAATTGGTAGTGTTGCTCTTCAATGGCTCCGCAAACAACAATGGCAACATTTTCCTTAAGGGCAAGATCACATATTATTTCGGCAGATACATCCGAGACAATGATAGAACGTGGTTCTTCAAGCAATTCCTGATCATAATATGTGGCAATCAGGACCTCAGGACTAAGATCAAATCGAGGAGAGACAAATTCGCCGCGGATGGTAATCATAACTTTCAAGTTTTTTCCCTCCTCAAGCCATCTCGTATTTTTTTAATTTTCTCCACAGGGTAGTCCGTCCCCATCCAAGTAAGTCAGCGGCCTTAGAACGATTGCCTCCTGTCTTGCGCAGTGCATCCACCATCATTTCTTTTTCTATCGCAGTCCAGCCGCCAGCCATCTTGGTCATGGGCTGTACCTCTTCCCTTGCCGACACCAGGGGAGGAGCACTGATGGCTGCAGGCCTGGGAGAAACTTCCGAGGACTGGAACAAATACTGTGGTAAATCTTTTGTCCCCACTTTTTTCCCCTGACATATATTAGCAGAATACTCGGCAATGTTTCTTAATTCCCTCACATTTCCAGGATAGTGATAGTGGCTCAAGACATCCATCGCCTTTCTCGTAAAGGAGGTGATCCCTCGCCCTAATTTGCCGCTGAACTGGCGCAAAAAATGATCCAGCAACAGCCGGATATCGCCTTCACGTTCCCGCAGAGGTGGCATATGGAGATGAAGGACATTGAGCCGATAAAAAAGATCTTCCCTGAAATGGCCCTGCTGTACCTCCTGTCTGAGAGAGCAGTGCGTGGCAGCAATGATACGCACGTCTACTTTCACCTTTTTACTCCCCCCCACCGGAAAGAACTCCTGATCGTCCAGTACGGAAAGAAGTTTGACTTGCAGCGGGAGGGAAAGATCACCTATTTCCGTGAGAAATATTGTCCCCTTATGGGCAAGGCGAAACATACCCACCGTTTCCGTTACAGCACCTGTAAAGGCGCCTTTGACATGACCAAAGAGTTCGGATTCGAGCAGGGCTTCAGGCAGAGCGCCACAGTTGACTTTAATAAAAGGCTGCCGGGCACGCTGTGACGATTCATGCAGTGCTTCGGCAATCATATCTTTTCCGGTACCTGTCTCTCCTGTAATCAAAACTGCGGCATCAGTGCGGGCAAGAACAGACATCAACTCAAAAACCTTTGCCATCTGTGGACTGTGGCCAAGGATGCCTGTCTCTTGAGCCAGTCCTTGGTGTTTAGATTCCACAGACTTAAGGACAGACATATCCTCAAGGACAATGATAAATCCAGCTGCCTGTCCCTGTTCATCGTGGAGGCAGGAAAGGGTAAAATGAACAGGAATCTTCTTGCGTTGGCGATTAATAATATTGCCATCCTTTGAAACAGACTCGCCGCTTTCCAACACCTCTCTGCACATCTGATTTTTGTTGCCTAGATTTGAGCGCAATATGAACTCACTATACACCCCTCTTGCCTCAGCATTGCCATACCCGGTCATCACCTCGAGAAAGCGGTTCATCACGACAATACACAGATTGGTGTCCAGAAAAGCAATGCCATGGGGAATAGCATTTAACAACTCGGAAAACACAGGTGAAACATGCAATAGTGATTCAGGTTTCATTTTTATTACGTGGTTGAGACTCCCTTGGGGCTTCTCCTAAAAAAAGCCATTCGTTTCATCATGAAACTATAATACTATTTTTTCTGTTTCATGTACAATTCTTGCTGACCTTGGCGAACTTTTTCCCCTTTCCACTCCCCTCTGATAAAAAAACCGGTCATAAGGTCCCCCCTATAACCGGTTACATCCTCACATCAGTCTTTGCTTAAAACATACTGGCATTAATCACAAAATGGACCGCGATGCTGGCAGCATAGCCCAGAGCGATCACCGGTGTCCATTTCAGATGGCCGGCAAAGGTGTACATTCCACGGGCCTGCCCCATAAGCGCAACGCCTGCGGCCGAACCAATGGAGAGCAGACTGCCGCCGACACCAGCAGTGAGTGTCACCAGCAACCAATGCCCCGGAGACATATCTGGATTCATGGAAAGAACGGCAAACATCACCGGGATATTGTCGACGATGGCAGAAAGAATGCCGACTGCGATATTGGCAGCTGTCGGACCCCATTCAACATACATGACCTGGGAAACCATGGCCAGGTAGCCGATAAAACCAAGGCCACCGACACAGAGGATAACACCGTAGAAAAACATCAGGGTATCCCACTCGGCTCGGGCTATATTTTTAAAGACATCAAAGGGTACCGTATCACCGATCACTTCCTCTGCTTTTTGCGCATCCCAGCCTGCGATTCCATATTTCTTTTTGTGGGTTTTCTTCAGATAAAAACCATATATTTTCAGATAGGCCAGACCAGTCATCATCCCCATCATCGGCGGCAGGTGGAGAAAATTATGGAAACTGACGGCGGTGCAAATAGTCATAAGAAATAGCCCCATAACCACAAAAGCGCCGCGTTTCATCTTGATATTCACCTCACAGGTGGCAGGATGGACATTTGGCACGGCAAAACTCATGATCAGAGCGGGCACAACCCAGTTCACGACAGAGGGGATAAAGAGGTGGAAAAAAGTCCAGAAATCGACAATTCCTTTCTGCCAGACCATCAGGGTGGTGATATCGCCAAAGGGACTGAAGGCACCGCCGGCATTGGCACCGACCACGATATTGATACAGGCCAGACCGACAAATTTGACATTGTCTTTACCAATGGCCAAGACCACGGCACACATGAGGAGAGCGGTGGTCAGATTGTCGGCTACCGGTGAGATAAAAAAGGCAAGAAGACCGGTAATCCAGAAGATCTTCCGGTAGGAAAACCCGGCACAGACCAGCTTGACCCGCAGGGTCTCAAAAATCAGTCGTTCCTCCATGGCATTAATGTAAGTCATCGCCACCAAGAGGAAGAGAAAGAGCTCAGCATACTCAAGGATATTATGACGCACTGCCACTTCAGCCATATGCGTAAACCCGTGACTGGCATAGACCCAGCCGATAATACCCCATATCACTCCTGCTGCCAGGAGGACGGGCTTCGATTTTCGCATATGAGTATACTCTTCGGCCATGACAAAGCCGTAAGCGACAACGAAAAGAAGAAGGGAAGCATACCCGACCCAGCTGGCAGTGAGGTCAAGACGCTCTCCACCGCCTCCTGTCATCGCCATCGCGACACCTGGTATGCCCAGCACTATGAAGACAAGAAATAACAACCTGTACGATAACTTGACCACCACTCTACCTCCTCTTTTATAAATGAAAGAATACAATCTCGGCCGACAACCGATCTATCCGGTTATCCCAACATATTTTTTTGAGCACTGAACACTCGCTCCGCCACAGTGTGCACTGCCCAAAAAAATGTATCCACCCCAGTGCCATGCAGGCCAATACCCCAGCCTGCATGGCAGAGAACAACAAAAACTTACATCACTCTCGGAACGTAAATCGTCATCCCCATGAGTGGCCAGATAACGGAAACTGCAAGCCAGGTAACCAGCATCAGGAGAGCACTTGCCGGAACCCCATACATCACAAATTGAGCGGTTGTGAACTGCTTCGAGTTGTAGGCAATGGCATTCGGGGCCGCACCAACCAGGAGCAGGAAGGGCATACCGGCAACTACCAGGGCCGAGAAGAGGATAACCTCACCGCTGACTCCGAGATAAGGGGCAATGACCAGGGCCACCGGCAGGGAGATGGCAATGGCAGCCACGTTCATGATGAAGTTAGTCATGATCATGACAAAGAAGGCCATACCGAGAATAAAGACGATGGGCGGAGAAGTCTGGAAGAGAACCAGCCAGTTGACTGCCATCCATTTGGCCGCCCCGGTCTCCCACAGGCAGAAACCGATGGACATGGCACCGGCAAAGAGAAGGATAATATTCCAGGGAATTTCCTCGAGATCATCAACATCAAGTATATTCAGGAGGAAAAAGAGAATGGTGGAACAGAGGAGGATACCGGTTTTATGCAGGCCAGCGAGGGCCGGCACGAAATTTTTCAGGGCAATAATCAGGATGGTTCCAACAACAATGGAAGCCGTTAAAATTTCCTTTCTACTCCAACCGCCCAACTCCGTATACATCCTTTTGGCCTTTTCTTTGAGACCGGGAATAACCGCTTTTTCAGGCTTGCAGACGAGCATGAAAAATCCCCAGAGGAGGAAAATCATGAGCCAGCCCACAGGGAACATATACATGGTCAGCTGAAAAAAGCTGATGTCGACATTCATGATGTCTTTATAGAAACCAAGAGCCACGGCACCACGGGCCGCCCCGAGCAGAGTGATAATACTGCCGGCGCCGGCAACATAGGCCATACCGATAAAAAGGCCCCTGCCAAATTTGGTAGGCGTGTCTTCATCAGAATAAAGGGAATGGATGGCCATGAGCAGGGGAAACATGGTGGCCGCGACCGCAGTATGGGCCATAACATGGGTCAGGGCACCGGTCATGACAAAGCAACCAAGATAGATCATACTCGTTTTCTCCCCGACTATGGAGAGCATCTTATAGGCTATACGCTTGGTCAGGCCTGTCTTGGTGAACACCATACCGATGACAATGGAGCCAAAGATAAAAAGGACCGAGGGATCCATAAAATCTTTGAACGCCACCTTGGGATCACGAATCATAAACAGGGCCTGAAGAACACCGATGGTCAGACTGGTGACACCGATGGGGACCACTTCAAATACCCACCAGGTGGCCGCCAGCAAAAACACGGCCAGGGCACCCTTTGCCTGCTGGTTCAGAACAAAGTGTTCCCCCATTGGATCAATGGCATCTGGCCATGGGGGACAGTAATAGACTAAACAAAACAGGCCAATGCCGGTAAACATAAATAAAAGCCGTTTCCAATCAAACGGTTTTTTTTCCTCAGGGAGGCTCATTGTTGAAGACTTTACAGCACTCATTTTCTCATCCTCTTTTGATATTCTTACTGTACATCGCAGTAGGTAGTGCACATCGCATGGAATATTTCCTCCAGGCGTAATATGCCGATGATGCTCCCGTTCTCTGTCACGGGGACGGTGAAATCATTCCGGTGGGACATCATAACCAAGGCCTTCAGAATGTTGGTTTCAGCCGGGAGAGAAAAAGTAATGGGATGCAGCAGCGCTTTCACCGATTTATGCTGGTTCTTTCCGCAGTCTGCAAGGGTCTTGTCTTCATACAAAATTGAAAGATTCTCAAAATCTATATCTTTGCCTTGAAACTTGGCGACCTTGGTAGCCTCCAGCAACTGTGGTGCCAGACCATGCATAATATCAACCAGGGAGAGTTTGCCAACCAGTTGATTCTGATCATTGACCACAAGAACTTTCCCGTATTGGATACGTTCTTCCTGTCCGGCACGGAAAGCCATCAAAGCCTGTATTGCCTCTTGCAGGGTCTGATTTTCATTCAGATTCGGATAGCGGTCAAGGGGGATAATCAAATCCCGTATAACCGAAGTTTTTTTATTCACAATATGCTCCTCCTTTCCAATTTATTCCATAAATCGTGGCCTCCAACTCTGGACGCACCACACCTGTTCGGGTCTGTTTTCCATCCCGTATATGTATTTTCAGTTAGTTACAAAGAAGTTCTTCTGCTAGAAGATGCAGATTTTTACCAGCTTTTGCTTTTGAGAATGTTTTTCATCTCCTCAGCGGACTTCTGTTCCAGGACACGCATTCGTTCTTTTTTGGCCTGCCTGATTTTCTCCAAAAGAACAGTAAGGTCCACTGGTTTTTCGAGAAAATCAATGGCACCGTACTTCATCGCCTCAATGCCGCTTTGCACGGTAGCCTGTCCGGTGAGCATTATGACCTCGATATCATCTCTTTTCTCTTTGATCTGTTTAAGCGTTTCAATACCATCAATTCCCGGCATGGCAAGATCAACAACAGCTACGTCAAAGCTATGGTCCTGAATCTCACTCACAGCCTTCTCACCACTTGTTACCGCTACAACGGTGAGGCCTCTGGTTTCCAGCCTCTGGGACATCAATTCAATGAACTCTGTTTCATCATCCACCAGCAATACCTTTGCTGCCAATTGCGTATTCATGCTCTCCTCCCTAAATAATTGCTAAATGATTACTAACTTGTATTTTTATATGTGGGCGATCTTTGCTGCCGCTACTTTACTGTTCGCTTCATCAATAATTTTTGTCAGCTCAGCAATATCGACAGGTTTGTGTATATAGGCGTAGGCACCCAGCTCCAAACATACTTTTCTATCTTCCTCTGACCCATGACCGGTAAGGATAATAATTTCAATCTCGGGGTAGGTTTCTTTTGTTTTACGAAGGACTTCAACACCACTCATACCCGGCATTTTCAGATCCAGGACCATGACATCGGGAATTTCGCTGTCAAGGAACTCAAGGGCCTGCTCACCATCAAAGACAGGATAGGAACCATAGTTACGGGTATTGAGCCTTTCAGAAAGCGTCTGCACAAACTCCTGCTCATCATCAACCAGTAAGACCTTGGGCGGAAGAATGAATTCCTGACTTCGATAGATAGATACATGATAATCTTTGCCGGTAGCGACCTCAACAGTCTCCACGCCACTTACCCCCTTGCTGATGTCGGTGAGGGTGTCAGCGAGTTTTGAAAAGTTGTAGACACTCTTATTGACCAGGAGAGTGATTTTTCCTTTGCTGCACTTCACTTCTGTAGCATATCCCTTTTCGACAAGTGCCAGCTCGACCTTGGCACCGAGGGCCATATCATCAACGGCCTGTTTAGACGTTTTACTTTCCAGAATAGCAGGCTTATGATAATTCTCCATGATGAGCTGCACTGTAGATTCTGGATTACCGGCACCAGCCTGGACAACAATGTCATATAATGATGGATCGTTCGCTTCCTTTTTATAAAGAAACTCTGCCCAGGCTGCTGCACCGGCATCATTCTTCTTGATCAATTTAATCGCATTTTTTTCGGTGAGCCCTTCAGCCATCGCCCGCTTGATACGACTGCTGGTTTTATCGAAAAGGCCCACCCGTAAAACATGTGATACAGCTGAGGGAACCAGCAGAGAAACGTTGCCGGAATAAATAACCCCTGTGTTTTTAAGATGTCCTGCCAAAGATGCCTTGAGCAGAGCAACAATTCGTTCTCGTTCCAGAGTGAATTTATTAAAAACCGATGTCAACCCATAAAGAGCTCGCTCTACTTTATCCTGGCTGATGTTATGCTTCTGACATAGTTCGTTTATAATGTCAGCATCCTGAATCACATCAAAACCAGATGCCGCTGCAAGTTTTTCCCTAATCTCTTTTTCCTCGATGAAGATACTGTAAAATAATGCGATTGAGGACATACAAGGCTCCTTTATTAAATGGATTGTTTGGTTGTAAGCCAATCTTGACCTACAATTAGCACGAAACGTGCCATACTTAATGATATTTCAATATATACATCATTTCAGATAATTATACATAATTCCATGCCATGCAAGAAAAAAATCCCCTGCGGCTAACGAAACCAAACGAAACAATCACCAGGATATGTTCCTAATTGTTTCATCGAGAAACATGTTTCGGTGTCTGTAGCATACTGAACCTAACAGATCCGGGCTTCCTTATTCGGGCTCAAGAAATCAGTTTTATTTTTTGTTGACCATTCTCCTTGTTCTCATTCTTCATTCGAGGTACTCTGCAGAAAGAGTCCTCATCACAATCGTTATTTCCTTTTTCAATCTCCCATGCGACAATTATCCTATTCTGATCACACCTATCAAACCCCGGCTGATAGCGCTTCTTTTTTCGGAAAGCTCTTTCCCTCATCCTCTTTCTACCTAAGCTTTCTCACCAATATTTATGTTGCCAGCAGGAAGGCAAAAAGAGGAAACTATAAAGACGCAGACTGGTGCAAATCGAGTTACGAAGTGCTTAGAGCCCTGGAACGGGCAGGAGTGACTGTCTCGGTGAGTGGAATAGAGCACCTGCAGGGACTGGATTCTCCCTGTGTGATTATCGGCAATCACGTAAGTATGATGGAGACAACGGTTCTGCCGGTGATCATCAGCCCCATACGACGGGTTACCTTTGTGATCAAAGAAAGCCTGCTTGCCTACCCGGTCTTCAAGCATGTGATGCGCTCCCGAAATCCAGTGGCTGTAAGCAGGAACAATCCACGACAAGATCTGAAAACCGTACTTGAACAAGGAACGGAGCGACTGAAACAGGGAATATCTATTGTAGTCTTTCCGCAGACCACCAGAGGCACCAATTTTGAGCCGGAACAGTTCAGCACCATCGGGATCAAACTCGCCAGCAAGGCGGCAGTGCCTGTTCTCCCCCTGGCGCTCAAGACAGACGCCTGGACAAACGGTAAATGGATCAAAGATTTGGGCCGTATTCTCCCGGAACGGAGGGCCTATTTTGCCTTTGATGCACCCTTTATGGTCCAAGGCAAGGGGAGAGAGGAACAGCAGAGGGTAATTGATTTTATCAGTGGTAAACTGATTGAGTGGAACGAAAAAAATTCAGTCTGAGGCCTCCAGCCGGACACAGCGCACCTTCTTAGCCAAGAAAGAACAAGACAATTTGCTCCCTGGAGTGGGGATTATTCCTGAAGATGTGCCATTCGGCCAACGAACAAATTGCTGGCTGCAAAATGGAGCATAACCAGCAAACTAGCTGACACTGCTGACAATTAGTGTTCCAGCGGCTAGGAGCCTGTCGGACTTAGACATAAATCTGCTGCAAATTTGACAAATCGGCCCATAATTCCATGGATTTTCGTTAAATAGGCCTGCTATTCGCCTCAAATCCATGAAAATCTGGTCTCGATTTCTCTAAATCCGACAGACTCCCAGGATAATCTATTTTTCGACACCCACAATGGACTCGAAGGCATCACCCTCCAGCCAACCACGCCGCCCCGTCTCATCTTCAACCAGAAAATAACTCCCATGAGATTTTCCCGGTCGCACCAACCTTCCTTCCTGAATAGTCCCAACAGAGGCTGCAGAAGCAAAGGGAGACACCCGCAATCTCGCCCCCTGAATGATCACCACACCATCATTCCAGTGCTGGTATTGGCCGATAATGCCGCTGATCGCCACCGCGGTGAAAAAGAGACTGAGCGTAGCGGCCACATAGCGCGGCATCCGTTTTAAACCAGGCGGAAGAGGGAGGAGCAAGACTATGGCAAAAAGGAAAAAAGAGATCGCTGCCAAGCCGGTCCATTGATTTAACTCGAAGAAGGTGATTACCCGCTGACCAATGGACTGCTCCTCCTGAAAAAGACCCTTTTCCTTGCGAATAAGCTCCAGATTTCCTTTGATATCAGAATCAGCCGGAGCCAGGCGGCGGGCCCGCTCATAGTTGAGAATGGCCCGCCCACTCTCTCCGGCCTGGGCATAGCTGTTGGCCAGATTAAAAAGGAGGTCCGCCGACACCCCGTCCCGAGCCAAAGCCTGAAACTGCTGGCTCGCCACCTTATACTCGCCCCTGCCATAGGCCTGGATCGCTTCCTGAAACTGCCTCTCCCTCTCCTGCCCTCCAGCCCAAAGGGTTTGACTGAGGAGGAGCAGAAGAAAACAGCCTGCACAAACGCTTTTCTGGCCATATCCTTTCATAGCAAGCCTTCCAGTTCTTTTTGCAGACGATCAGCAAAATCCTGCATCTGTTGACTGTTCAGCTCCTGACCACCGTATGCACTCTCCTCTGCAGCGCTGAAGATGGTGATAAGGAATGAATCCTTGCCAAGACGTTGCGTCAAATCTGCCAGGGTGATGGCCCCCGCCTCGCTGTGCCAGAGAAGCCCCAGTTGCTCCTGGATAGCCCGGCGACAGATGCCCAGAAAGCCCCTGCTGTCGTTTGCGGCAAGGGCCTGCTCTATCTCCTTCTGACGCAGGTTAAGCAGATGTTTCATTGCCTGATGCTGCTGCAGTCTGGGATTGTTTGCATTGCGTGCTGCTCGCTGCTTCAGGACTGCAGCAACCAGCACCAGAACGACAAACAAGACGACGAGCACCTGAAACCATCTTTTAAAGAACAGGGGCACCATTGTCTGCTCCATGGCATCGGACTGAAGCTTAAGGGGAGCAAGGTTGCTGATGGGAGGATCAACAGGTGCGGCCATTTCAGGTTGTACCTTCTCCATCTGCTCCGCCTTTGCCTTGGGCTCCAATTTTCTTTCTTCAACCGCTGTACCCTTTATTTTAAAGGGAATAGGGGGACTTTTCAAAACCGTATAGGCCGCAGCAGTGGGATCAAAATAAGCAAAGGTGACAGCCGGTATCTCCTGAAGATGAGGATCTCTGGCCACCAATGCCTGTTCAAAAACCTTTTTTCCCTGACCCATGCCACCATCCTCGAGAAACTCGGATGACGGGGAATAGCTCTTCCACCCCTCATCCTCATCCAGCTCAGGGGCCTGCACTCGATCAAAATTCCCCTTGCCCTTCACTGTCATGGTCAACGTAATCGGCTCACCAGGCTCCACCTCAAGGGGATCACCGCTCACCGACAGATGAAACTCGCCAATGGCCCCATGAAACTCTTGCGGTCGCCCTTCCTCCGGCAGGGAAAGAACCTCCAGGTCCAACTCCGGGCTGACCACCTTCACCTCCTTTTCAAGATAACGACCAAAAAAATTATCAAAAAAACTATCGCCCATGAAGGGATCGTCAAAAAGGGACCGATCATGAAGAGATCTCCGCCTTTGTTCCGGGAGAAGAAGGGTGGCCTCAAGCTCCAGACTGATCCTGTGCTGACCCTCCTTGATCCCGGAAAGGGTAGAGTCCCATTCCAGAACCGTGTAGGCGGCATTATTGACAATCTCTCTTGTCTGTACGGGTTCAGGCGCCAGCTGCTGGAGGACAAAACCCTCTCCCGCCACCTGCGGCAGGGTATTGAGATTGGCCTTTATTCCCTCACGAAAATAGGCCTTGATCTGGACCGGCACCACTTCACCACTGTAACTCTTCTCTTTGTTGAGTGTCACCCGCATAAAGGCCACCTGTTCCGCCTCTCCTGAACGAAGCCTGGGCTTAGAAGAAGAAGGAGACTGGGCAGACGAGGAGACTGCTGCAGATTGGCTAGCGGTAATCTCAAAATCGATGGGCTGAGTCAGCTGCCTTCCTTCTTTGGTACTGATCGGGATGGCAGGAATGGTAAATTTTCCCTCACGAAGGCCCTGGACCAGATAAACAGTTGTCACCGATGCAGAAAAATCACCATTAATCATCTCTATCTGGGTAGACTGTCCCCGCTGCTGAAACTGGAGGCCGTCGACCTCAGGCATCTGGGGCTCGAATGACCTGGTCCCCTTGACGGTAATAGTGAGGGCTGCGACACGGTCTATGGGAAAGCTCGTGGCATTGAGCGAGGCCGAAACCTGTACGCCTGACTGCACAGGCATTACCTCGGCAACAAGGAGCACAACCAGGAAGCACAAAGCCACCACTCCAATCCGTCTACCATTTTGTATGTTAAAATGTCGTCTCATCTTCTTCATTACCAATCCTTCCTCGTTTCCTGATCCTGGCCCTGGCCAGTTACTGAAGCGGGAATAAAATTCAACTCGCCTTCTTTGTCCTTAAAACTATTCAAAAGCTGCCTGGCCTCTTCCCGGGTCATCTTGCCCTGAAGTCTGCGCTGCTGATCCCGCGCCTGGGCCTGTTGCTCCTGTTCTTCTTCTGAAACAGCAGGTTCCTCTCCTGTTTCCGGTTGCTCTGCCTGATCGCCCTCTTTATCTCCGCTAGAATCTTTCTTTGCTTGAGACTGGTCTGGACTCTCTTTTGACTGTTCAGCCTGATCCTGCTGATTCTGTTGCCCATCTTTATTTTCTTGATCCTGCCCGGATGCTGCTTGCTCCTTGTCCTCCTGATCCTGATTCTGATCCTGGTCCTGGCCCTGGTTCTGGTTCTGGTCCTGGTTCTGGTCCTGGTCCTGGTCCTGACTTTCTCCCTGATCTTGATCGTCCTTCTTCTCCTGCTTTCCGTCTTTATCTTTTTCCTGGTTCTGTTCCTTGTTCTTGTCCTCCTCCTCTTGCTGCTTTTTCAACTCCTCCAGTTGCCGCTTTACCAGTTCCAGGTTATAGCGAGCATCATCGTTCACAGAGTCAAGCTGCAAGGCGCCATCAAAGGAGTCGACGGCCTGCTGCCACATCTCCATTGTATGCTGAGGATCGGTTTGCCTGGTCTCGTTTCCCCTCTGAAACAGGGCATTACCACGGTTATAATAGGCTTCTTGCTGCAGGGCAAGGTCATCGCTTTTCAGGGCCTGATTAAAGGCCTGGACAGCCTCTTCAAACATATTATTTTTGTAGGCCGCCGTCCCGTAGTTAAAATGGAGTCTGGCATCATCAGGCGATTCTTTAAGTCGCTCATCGTAGAACTGGGAAGCAGTGAGGTAATCGCCTTCCCTGTAGGCATCTTCACCCTTTGATGCCTCTGCCCGCTGTCCTGTCGGGAAGAGGAACAATAAAAGCAGGAGAGCGGCAGCCTTTTTCCTTCTCCGACCTGCTGTTTTAATAAAGGAAATCCCAAAAGCACGCCTGGATTTCCGCCCACTGACAATAAACTCCAGCCCGAGAAAAACAATGGCAGCCCCCAGGGGCCAGACAAAACGTTCCAGAGCGACCTTGTGTCGTTTTTCTGCCAGCTCCTCCTTAGGGACAAGGGACAATTTTTCCTTATAGATGTCCTGCAGCCCCTCGCCATTTGCCCCCAAGGGCCTATATAGCCCACCTGTTGCCTCAGCAATTTGAGTCAGCATCGTCTCATCAAGCTGGGAGGTGATAAACTTTCCATCCTCCTTCACAAAACCGGTTTTTCCGTTCCTGGTCAGGGGAATCAACTCCCCTTCCCTGGTTCCCACGCCCACGGTATAGATTGTCATTCCCTTTTCTGCAGCAGCCCGCGCCGCTCCCAGGGCATCACCCTCCAGATTTTCACCATCGGTGATAAAAACAAGGATCTTATGATTGGCCTCGTTGGAGAGCACAGCTACGGCTTCAGTGATGGCTGCGGCCAGGTCTGTGCCGCCTTTGGGAATAATAGTGGTATCAAGCGCCTCAAGAGTGGACTCAAAGGCATCGTAGTCTATGGTCAAAGGACACATGCAAAAGGCGGAGCCGGCAAAGGGGAGAAGCCCAACCCGGTCCCCTTCAAGCTGGGAGACAAAATCCATGATGGCAAACTTGGCACGTCGCAAACGATTGGGGCGGATATCTTCGGCCAGCATACTCTTGGAGGTGTCCACAGCAAAGAGGATATCAATCCCCTTGCGCTTGACCTCTACCCACTTGAATCCATATTGGGGCCGGGCCAGGGCCAGAAAACAGCAGCCTATGGCGGCAATGACAAGAACTTTTTTGACAGTCCGTCGCTCTGAAGAAACATTTTTACACAACTTGGTCAGGAGGTGGGAGGCGGCAAAACGCTCCAGTTCCTTTTTTCGCCTATGTTGCATCTCCCGATACAAAAGGATCAGGCCAACAAGGAACACAACTCCCACTCCTATCCACAGGGGCTCAGCAAATGTTATCATAATAATATATCCTTCGACTCCAATCGAGCACAGGGTAGTCGCCATCGGAAATAGCCTGACACCCTGCTGGAATAGGTGAAGACATCCCCCTAAGGGAGACGCTTTCTGTTTACCACAATCTCTGCTCCCAGGAGAAAGAGAGAAGCAAAAACAAACCAGGAAAAAAGCTCCCGGTAATTTTCAAATTTCTTTATGGTCCTGGTGGTGGTCTCCATGGTGTTTATTTCTTCATAGACCTTTTCCAGAGACTTGGTATCCGTGGCCCGGAAGTAACGCCCACCGGTTATTTCCGCCACCTGCGCCAATGTCTCATCATCAATATCCACCTTCACGCGCACCAGCCGTTTGCGACCAAATCTATCAGCCACCTCCATGGGGGCCTCGCCTCTGGTCCCGGCCCCGATGGTATAAACCTTAATATCCATGGTCTCTGCCGCCTCGGCAGCCACCAGCGGCGGCACCGTGCCTGCATTGTTCATCCCGTCTGTCAACAGAATCATGATCCGTGACTTTGCCTCCCGATCACGCAACCGATTCACTCCGCTGCCGATGGCCGAACCGATGGCGGTTCCATCCTCCACCATGCCGATGGAAAGTGAATCCAGACGCTGTAACAGCCAATCATGATCCAGAGTCAAGGGACTGACCATATATGGACGGCCACCAAAGGCCAGAAGCCCGATACGATCATTCGGTCGCTCCTTGATAAAGGTATGCATGACCGACTTGACCACATCCAGGCGATTGGCTGATTTTCCCTTAAGGGTAAAATCCAAGGCTTGCATGGAACCGGAAACGTCCACTGCCAGGAGAATATCGATACCAGAGGCCTCAATCTCGGTGGTGGTGTTGCCCAGCTGTGGCCGGGCAAAGGCGAGAATGAGCAGACAGAGGCCAAGAAGCCGCAGGGCCGCAAGCAACCGCCCAGGCCCCACCCTCCGGCCTTCTGCCAGGGTGGCGGCGATGGACGTGGAAGAAAAGACAAGCGCCGACGCCGCACCACGGCGGCCCCGGAAAAAGGCAAGAAGAGGCAGGAGGGTCAGCAGCCAAAGAAATTCAGGGTGAAGAAAACGCATCACCGACCTCCTTTCCCGATCTCACGGGTCGATTCAATAAAGTTCTCCACGGCCTTCTCCATTTTTTCCATAGAGTTGCGATCCGGTGTACAGCGGGCAAATTTTGCCATATCGCACTGCCCCAGACATTCTTGAAGACTGTCGCTGTACTCCTCAAGAAGCGCTGCTCTGTGGCCGGGATTCTGAGAGAGGCAGGACAGAAATTCTTGCGTGGTCTGTCTGGTACTATGAATACGGAACCGTGCTTCAATATAGTGACGGAGGATATCAGAGAGCTCAGCGGCATAGAGCAGGGCCTGGTCAGGATTCATCAGGCTACGGGCCTGCAGGAGAGCTGCCAGGGCTGTGTCGTGGGCATAGGGAAGGATAATCTTCTTCTTACGCAGACGAAAAAACCAGAAGGCAACCGCCAGAACAAGCAAGAGGAGAAACAAGCCGACAACAAGCAGTGCATAATTCCTCTCTTCAGGAAGAGGGAGAGGGCCGTGAATATCATGCAGCTGTGGCTGTTCCCCCAAAGATGGCGTCAGGCCCTGACCTGGCTGGACAAGGGGATGCGGCGTCCCTTGCTGCACACCAGTCCCCGGCGCCAGCTGCAGCGGAGGCTGCCCCGCCTCCTCTGCATACAGGGGCTGGCCAGCCGCAAGGAGGACGGAAATGAAAAGCATCAGGAGTAGTGCGACCTTCATCGACTGATCCTCCTTCTTCGCTTACCGAAAAAATTCAACAGGGGCGGGACATAGGACTGATCGGTGGAGAGGTCAAGAAGATCTACCCCGGCCGAGAGGATGGCCTTGTGCAAACGCTTCCGCCTCTCGGCAGCAAGTTCTCCATAGCCGCGACGCACGGCAGAGTCCGAGGTATCGAGTTCGACCTGGGCTCCGCTCTCCGCATCCTCAATGGTCAGCCAGCCCACATCCGGAAGTTCATATTCCCGTGGATCGGAAATGATCATGGAGATCAAATCGTGGCGGCGGTTACTCACCTGCAATTTCGGCTGCAGGCGCGCCAGTCCCTCTTCAAAGTCTCCGAGAAGACAGAAATCGGAGATAAGAAAGGCCACGCATTTGCGTTTGGCCACCCCGTTGACAAAATCCAGAGGAACGATCAGGTCTGTTTTTCTCCCCTGCGGCTGAAAGAAAAGAATCTCTCGGATGAGTCGCAGGATATGGGAACGCCCCTTTTTCGGCGGAATATAGAGCTCGACAAAATCGGAAAAGAGGATCAGCCCCACCTTATCATTATTCCGCACTGCAGAAAAGGCGAGGACAGAGCCGATCTCGGCCATTATTTCCCGCTTGGAACTCTCCGCCGAACCGAAATCTCCCGAACCACTGATATCGATCATCAGCATGATGGTGAGCTCCCGCTCTTCGGTGAATTTCTTGATATGGGGGATACCGGTGCGGGCCGTGACATTCCAGTCAATGGTCCTGATCTCGTCACCAGGGACATACTCCCGAACCTCATCAAAGTTCATGCCCCGGCCCTTGAACACGGACTGATAACTCCCGGCCAGGGTATCGTTGACCAGACGACTGGTCCGCACCTCGACCTGGCGCACCTTTTTCAAAATTTCCTTGGTAATGTGTTCTTCCATAAAAGACTCACAACAATGCGAATTGCAAAAATATTTCACTGCACTTTCAAACAACCAGGCCTCCCCCCTTAAGGGACCGGAACGGTATCCAATATCTTTCGGATAATATCCTCGCTGGTCACTGCCTCGGCTTCGGCCTCGTAGCTGATGCGGATACGATGACGCATCACATCCATGGCCGCCGATTTCACATCATCCGGGGTGACATAGCCGCGACCGGCCAAGAAAGCCAGGGCCCGGGAGACTGCCTTGAGGTTAATGGTAGCCCGTGGAGAGGCACCGGTCTCGATATAGTCATTGAGATCCAGCTGGAAACTGCGAGGATCACGGGTGGCGCAGACCAGAGAAACGATATAATTCTTTATCTTGTCATCCATATAGATGCTATCCACCACCCTGCGTGAGGCCAGAATTTCCCTGGCACCAATGATAGGATTGACCACCACCTTGGAATCGGTATGATCCACGGCATCAAGGATCATCCGCTCCTCGGTCATACTGGGGTAGCCCACAACCACCTTGAGCATGAAACGGTCCACCTGGGCCTCGGGCAAGGGATAGGTCCCTTCCTGCTCAATGGGATTTTGGGTTGCCAGGACCAGAAAAAGCTCGGGCAAGACAAAGGTCTCATCTCCAATGGTGACCTGTTTTTCCTGCATGGCCTCGAGCAATGCCGACTGGACCTTGGCCGGGGCACGATTGATTTCATCGGCCAGGATCAAAGACGAAAAGATCGGCCCCTTTTTGACCTCAAACGTGGTGTCTTTTGGATTATAGATCTGAGTGCCGACAATATCGGCAGGCAACATGTCCGGGGTGAACTGAATACGGCGAAATTCTGTACTCACCGCCATGGCCAGGGTTTTCACGGCCAGGGTTTTGGCCAGCCCGGGCAGCCCCTCCAACAGGATATGGCCACCAGTAAGCAGGCCCACCAGTAATCGCTCCACCAGATGTTCCTGACCGACGATGGTCTTAGCGATCTCCTGGCGGAGCAATCCCACCCAGGCAGAGCTTGCAGCGACAGAATCGCTGATGGCCTGAATCGAAACAAAACCATCTACCCGCTGCTGAACAGGAGAGGGCGGAGGGGTAATAAGGGGAAAATTCTCAATCGATATCTGTTCGTTCATAAAAGCTCCTTCTCTGCAAAGTGTGAAGATTTATCAAATGACTCTGTCCTACACTAGCACAGAAACATTACAGAACCATTGCACGAACATTACAATGCTGTAATGTTCCATTTTTCCCTACTCTGGTGGGGAGGAAGAAACAGACTTGCTCTCCATTCCGACAAGCAGGTATGGACACCATACCCGCGTCACTCTGCTCCGACCACCTGGCCTAGATCAGCAGACTGGATAGCTGGATAGCCGGATAGCCCGGGATATTGGCAATACCGCCTGGACGAGGCATTTTACTGCCTGCCTTTGGCACTTGGCCAAGGACTCGAGAAGGAACCCGACTAAGGAGTTGGCAGAGCCTGTTCGGTAGGGGACAGGATAAACAGAGAAGAAGTCCTGAATATCTGAGCGGCGAGCTTGGGAGGGGCAGCAGGAGAGAAGAAGGGAGACAGAATCCGTGGAACAGCACAACAATCCAGGCCCATGGTTGCTAACCGGGCCATGCCCACTGTCATCCCATCACAGTGGGCAGTTGGAGCAATTTGCCAGATGCCCCAAAACTGACTAAAAGGTTATTCCTATCAAGAATTTGCATGAATTGAGCGGTTCATTGGGTTCTTTGCTCCCGCCATTGGAAATATGATGGTAACGGAATTCGAAGAGGAGACGGTGCGTTTCCAGTACATCGGACTCTATTCCCAGCCCGAACTGATAATTCCCATTCCAGTCTGCCCCCATACCGGAAATATCTGCAAAACTGTATAAGGGGCCACCGCCGCCAAAGAGATAAGGACGCCAATGCTCACCTGCTGTAAAGGTATAGGAGGCCAGGAAATTCAAGCCTATCATGGTGGATACATCGGGGCTGACGACAACATGCAGTGGAAGCTCTATGAGTATGGAATGGAACCCACGGTACCAGCCAGAACCAAGGTCGTCAAAGATGAGATGGTTATAACGCGGCACCAAGTCCAGGGTTTCAACCCGTTGAGTAGTCTCTCCCCAGCCGGGAAAACTCTGACCATAGCCGGCAAGCCCCTCCCAGCGGTCTTTTGACGTATCAAGAATGGCTGCTTCTCCTGATTCGCCCTGGAAAAAGACAGAGAAGACCAAAAAAACGAGGATAAGGACACAGGTCGCACCTTCCGACTGAGCCAGAGGATTTCTATTCCAAACACACGACAAAGGGTGCATCATCATTGAGTCCTTTCAGGAAAGGGGTATTGCCTTTTTGTACCTGCTCAGGCAATACCCGATAATTGGCAAACAACCTCTTTGTACCTGTTTCGCAGGGCCTTATCTTTGTTCCACAGGCTGTTTCCTCCCGGGGAACAGCCTGTTCAAGAAATACATCGACTGGTGAGCAGCCTCTCAACCAAGGTAAGCCATTCCAACTCTCCATTGAACAATTTTATAGGGTGAGAGGACAGAAGTCAAACTGGATTGCCAAAGTGATGCAAGCCTGGCAAAGGAACCTCCTGCCACCCAAGGATCTTCTGCCCTGGCTGAGCGGGCACGTGTGGCGGCCCTCTCGATAGTTGCAACAATTGCCCGATTGACTTGAGCAATTCACAGGAGTATACTCAATCCAGCACCAAATTTCCTCTGCTAAATCTTCCTGATACTCTGCTATCGACACTGAGATCAATGGTGAGGCTGCCTTGGGTCAATGAAATAGTGACCTCTCATGGGCCAAGGAAGACCTACCTATAGAAAACGAGATATTCCAAGCAAAAAGAGAATCACGACGCTGAGGACTGTCTGCTCCAGACCAAGAAAAAATCATTTTACCACATTCTGGCCCAACGAGAAGCGAGGACTGTATCATGCGAAATTTCAATGGGATGCTGTGGGGGGTAATTCTATTTTTATTGTCTCCATCCACTCACGCGTCAGCGATAAGCGCCTGGCCGGACACAGGACAAAACAGCTGTTATAACAACTCTACGCTCATTACCTGTCCAGACAACGGACAACCCTTCTATGGCCAGGACGGCCAATACCTCAGTCCGCAACCCTCCTACACAAAATTGGATGCGGCAGGTGTGGCCTTGCCTTTTTCAACTGCAATCTGGAGTATGGTGCGCGACAACGTCACCACATTGATATGGGAGATGAAAACCGATGACGGCAGCATCCATGACAAGGATGTCAGATATTACTGGTGCGACTCCAGTTCTCAAAACCCTGGACTTTGCGACGGAGTAGAGAACACAGAATCCTTTATTCATTCTCTGAACAGTGCCCGCTTTGGTGGTTATGAGGATTGGCGTCTGCCCACCATTCTCGAACTGGCCACCCTCTTAAATTCTGCCAGTCAAGGACCGGCAATCAATACCACATTCTTTCCCAACACCTCTCTTCCGGAGAATATATTTATTGATTACTGGTCGGGCAGCGAGGAGACAGGAGTCAGCACTAACGCCTGGTATGTTGATTTCGCCAATGGAGGGGCTGTTTCTTCATTTTCTAAAACTTCCGCATTGAGAGCGCGCGCTGTACGGGGTGGAACTGCTGCCCTCACCCCCTATATTGACAATGAGGATGGTACCGTTACAGACACAGAAACTGGCTTGATGTGGCAACAAGATCCGTCACTAACAGCTGCTGGCATTTCAGGACTCGATACTTTGAATTGGCAGGGTGCGTTGTATTACGTTGCCCAGTTGAATCTCATCAACTTTGCCGCTCATTCCGACTGGCGCCTGCCAAATCGCAATGAGCTGCAATCACTTGTTGACTATTCACGCAGCACGCCCGCATTTAATACAGCCTTTTTCCCGACCCCACCTCTCAATTATCCCTGGTGGTCCTCCACCACAGAACACGGCCTGACCGGCAACGCCTGGACGGTTGATTTTGCCAGCGGTACAGGCTTTTCCTCGGCAAAGATATATGGCGGAAATGTGCGGGCGGTGCGGACAGTTACGCTATACACCCTGTCAGTGACACTGGCTGGAGAGGGTAGTGGAAAGATAACAAGCGCTCCTGCTGGTATTTCTTGCCCAAACGACTGTAGCGAGCGGTATGACTCCGGTACAATCGTCTCCTTGACTGCCACTGCTGCCCCTGATTCTCTCTTTAAAGGATGGACAGGAGCATGTTCCGGCCCAGGTATCTGTACCGTAAGCATGACTCAAGCGAAAGCCGTTACTGCTAATTTTGCGAATACATCTTCAGCGAATCCATCTTTGTCACCTCTCTATCTTTTATTATTAGTACCTTAGAAGTTCTATTCGTGATTTTTTGAAAAGAATTTCGTGAAGGTACTTTCACCCCTCAAGGGAGTACTGTACTGAGTGCCGGCTTACCGTTCATCACCGGTGTTCGATACTCCGTGAGCAAAAGACAAAAGTGACTCTTCTCCCAAGACGGAGGTCGATTCGCTCCCTACTTGTATTACCTCACTCTCTTTTTTTTATTGTTTGAGCTGACACTGTGAGAAAAGAAGCCGTGCCCGCCAACTGGTCTTTGCGGGGGAATTTCAGGAGTTCACCTTGAAAAGCAAGGAGCGGTGAACAGGTGATCATCTCTGATGTTCCATACCCGTTTTCCCCCGTTTTTGGTCCTGAAAAGCATAAGGAAAAGAATGGAAGGTGATGGAAACAAAAAACCCGCTAACCATTACTGGCTGCGGGCTTGATGTACGTCCTTGGACAAGGACGGAATGTAAAATGGTGCCGAAGGCGAGAATCGAACTCGCACGACCGTGGGCCACTGCCCCCTCAAGGCAGTTCATGTTCTTATATTCCACATGATTACCCGACTTAGTCGCAATTTTGGGCGCAATTAGCAATAATTGACCAAAAGTCAAAATTTTCTGAATGGCCAAATGACCTTTCCATCCTTGCTTCGTTTCCATTGATTTTTTGGTAGTATTACACTATCTTCCTTGCATTTTTATTTTCACCAGTCAGCATTTTCTCTACACTGGCAAGTCTTTCTTCTAACTCACTTACTTTCTTCTTTAGTTTCAGGTTGTCTTCCTTTACAGCATCGTTTTCCCTTTTTACCGCATCAACTTCCTGAGATGCCTGCAGCAACTTATTTAGGCTCACTAAGAAATCTCCATATGCTGAATTGGAGCCAAGAATCTTTACTGCCATAGCAATTTTCTCTGGAAAATCGTCCAATATCTCCTGTTCTTGTCGGTGAGATTCAAAATCAACAAGGTTTTTATGGAGTTCACCTGACACCGCTTTCGTCTCTTCCACGAGTTCTTCGCAGACATCCCTCCCCTTTTCGCCATCTAATATACGACGGCCTAAAGACAGCATATCCTCAAAAGTCACTCCAAAATGATCTGCAATTTTCTCGCGAATTTTATCAGAACCGGCCTTGCGTCCTTTAATTATTGCATTCAGATAACCACGATCAATTTGCTGCTCCAGTGCAAGACGTGCCTGTGCACCTCGACCTTCCTCAGAGAGAAAATGAGTTAACGCAGCATGAAATTGTTTAGAAACTAATTGAGCCATAGATCAATAATAGAGCACATGATCAAGAATTGAAAGAAAATACTGCATAAACCGCCTGCTTGAAACATTTTTTGTTGACTTATTGCCATATTTGGTCAATTTGTAGAGCATTATGCATATAACGAAACGAATTACCCAAAAAGAAATCGCGGAAAAAGCTGACATCAGTCCTGACTTTCTCAGCCATATTATTCATGGCAGGCGCCGCTGTCCTCCTGCTGTCGCTGAACGATTAGAAGATGTCACCGGTATCTGCAGGATGATTCTGGTATGGGGAAAAACAGCTGAAATTAGACAAGCAATTCGAGAAGTGTGTGGAAAATGATACGTGACAATTCCATAACAATAAATGAGGCAGCAGAGCTTGCAAAATGCAGCTACCACACCATCCATCGTGCCATCAAAAAAGGCGAATTACCAGCTTACAAACCAGGGAAGACCGTATTGATTATGGAAAAAGATCTAGGTGACTGGTTCAAAAGCAAGCAGATACATGCAGTAAAAATCGGACGACCACGAAAAAACTTACAAATCCACAGACGATAAAAAAAATGTTCCCTGTATCAAAAACCATAGATACTGCTCAGGAACGCTATTTAAAGCGTCTATCTCCAGAACTGCAGGAGAAGATACGTAAGCTTGAACAAATTCCACTCCTTCCAGAGTGGCCTGACAAAACACGTGGTGCGCCAAATATTTGCCTTCGCTCTGCACTTTTTGGCGTTATCAAACGAGGCCAGCGCAGGGCTCTCAAAGGTGAGGTTATTGCCACAAACAAAGGACTCGATATCCGCTATACAGGATGGCAATTGGATCAGGGAGATTTTGACGTTCTGGTTCAATCTCTCCATTTACAAACCAGATATCTCGAGCGAACACCAAACAATTTCATACGTTTTAGAATCAAAACTTTCCTTCGGGATATTGGTCGCCACCCTGGAAAATCAGGTAAAGAGTGGCTTAAAGACTGTTTTCGTCGCTTAACGGCAACTGCTATCGAAATCAATATCTGCTTCCCACATGGACGCACAAACCAGTTGTTTACCTACGCAGGGTCCTTGATCGATGAGTTCTACTACAACGATAAAGAACAAACCTACTTCCTAAAAATAAATCCCAAACTGGCTGAACTTTTTGATGCAGGATGGACGCAACTACAATGGCAGCAACGCCTTCAACTAACATCAGACTTGGCCAAATGGCTTCATGGATTTTACTCCAGCCATCGAATTCCGTATCCCATGAAAGTAGCAACCCTGAAGATTTTATGCGGATCCAGCTGTAAACGTCTTGTTGACTTCCGAAGAATTTTACGAATGGCCATGGATGAACTGATCAGAGTTGAATCTCTCGAAAATTGGAAAATCGACAACACAGACAAAATGCATGTACAGAAAAATACGACAAAAACGATCACTGAATAATTAACATCTTGTGGGGGCATTACACTCACACCTGGGGGGCATAGCAGTCACACAGCGGGGGCATCACACTCACATCTGGGGGGCATAACAGTCACACCGAAGGGGCATTGCACTCACACCTGGGGGCATAACAGTCACAACAAAGGGGGCACAGCACTCACACGAAAGGGGCATAGCACGCACACTTGCGAAACCAAAAAACGCTCCTACCCTCTACTACCATTGAGAGCGCGAACATCGAGAACAACAGCTAATCATCTTTTAATCTATATTTAATCTTTTAGAAAAATCAGCTAATGCAAAATTCAGACAGAAAAAAGGCATTTCTAACCCACGATTCTTCATCCGAAGTCACATGGAATAAAATCATGCTTTGGGTATCAGAAAATCACAGCCTCATCAGGAAAATCGCATCTCCGTATTACATGTACATAGCTGGTGATAAAGAAGACCTTTATCAGGAAGCAACACTTGCAGCCTACAAAACTGAAATTATCATCAGGAAGAAAAATGCACCGGAAAAATTTGTACAATTCTTCCGGGTTATTTTCAGAACGGACTGCATAAAAATGGCTTCCGGCCTTCAAACAGTACACTGTCTCGAAGATTATTTCCTTCCGCTGCCGGAAGAAACGATCCCGACTAGAGAACCGAAAAAAAAAGACATCTGTCAAGCCTTGAAGGCTGTGAGTAAACGTCAAAAGGAAATATGCATTTGGCTGTTGCAACAACCCACACCAGTCAGCACTCCAGATATCGCAAAAGAGTTCAATGTCAGTCGTCGTCATGCCTGCAGGCTTGTCAGTAATAGCGTGCAAAGAATAGCTGAGGCCTCATTGTAATCATGCAGATCGATGAATACGCCAAATCCAGCCCCATTCCAAAACGTATCCTTCGTTATATGAACCGAATTGATCTCATTGAAGATCCATTGCTCACAGACGAAATTGTTGCTCTACAATTCCTCTCACAGATCTGGGGAAACAGAGAAATAATAAGAGCTCAATTAAACCGTCTTTCTATGAAGTCCCGACTTAATTTTCTAAAAACAGCACCCATACCCACCAAATGGGAACGATACGCCTACAGTCGTTTTTCAAATCTTGAACCCGGCAAATCATTACCCATGGAAACACTTGTTGAAGAGATCCAAGTTACCTTCTGTTTTGTTCTAAAGAAACAACATATTTCTCGGCTATACAAAATCAGAAATCGGGTTCAAGTTGCAAGACACCGCAAGAAAAACAAACCAGCAAATGGCTAGAATCTCCCTCTTACAGAGCACAAACAAATAAATAATAAACATCATTTATTGGAACTTACACAATGACCAGCATCCCCTTCCACAGCTCATGAAAATTCTGGTTAAAGGTCACAGCTTGAGAAAAAGAAAGATGAGATGAACAGAATTAATCAAATCATATTTCAGGCCATTGCCACCGGTATATTCTTCACCACAGGAGCAATGGCATTGGAAATCAGACAGCAGGACTTTACTTTTGATATGGCCATAACACAAAATGCGGAAAGTGAGACTTTCATTATTGCGGAAGGTTCAACCAGTATCACACAACTTTCGGAGAGCTGCCAGATGCTCATGATCTATTTCCAGAAAGAAAGTTCAAGTTTATCACCCGAAGCTGCACAAGAGATCATTGCAAAGATCAGAAAAAATGGAGTTCTACCCAATACGCCTCTGATGATAACCGGACATACCTGTGAATTAGGTACGGATAACCTCAACCAGGCTCTGTCTCAAAAACGAGCGAAGACAGTTGCAAAAATTTTACGAGGGCATGGCTACTCAGCCATCAAAGTCCAGGGAAAAGGGGCACAAAATCCTATTACCAGTGCTCCACAGGAATTCTACAAAAACAGAAGAGTAGAAGTCGAAATCATAGAGCTAAGGCAACTTCCACAACAATAAAAACAACAGGAGAAAACATTATGGAGATTGAATTTTATACAGATCGTATGGCAAAAACGCGACAGTTACAAACCATAACAGTACTGGTTGCATTCTATTTTTTAATGGTAAGCAATGCAATGGCAATGACTGTCCCCGCTGCAGGATCCTTTGCCTACGATCTTTATGATATCGGTGTAAATCAGATCCTACTTGGGCCAATTGGATTTGTGGCAGGTGTCGCCTGTATGGTCTTTGCTGCCATTCTTGCTATTCGACAGATGATTCTACCAGCTGCCGGTGTAGTGCTGGGTGGTGCATTTCTTTTAAAGGCTGACGCTGTAGTTCAAACCATTGGAGCAACAATTATTTAACTTTTTACCTGCTGGAAAGGGCAAATGGCTGAAGATTCTTTTATAAAACAATTCCCTCAATACTTATCAAAACCCTTTCAGGTACTCTGGTTTGAAGTGGATGAGCTAATCATTTTTCTCTTTACTCTGACTCTTGCCCTTATTTACGGAAAAGTTATGTGGATTGCCTTCCTGGCCATCCAATATTTTTACACACGAACCAAAAGGAAAAAACCTCGTGGCTTTTTGAAACATGGTCTTTACATGCTTGGGTTTATACAAATGAAAAATTACCCTGATTATTTCCAACGGGAGTTCCACGAGTGAAAACTGAAGTATTTATACAGAAAACCAGCAATCTCTTTGTGGAAAACAGGCTGCTCAAATTCGTGATAGTGGTGCTGTCTCTTGCGGTCTCCTTTAATTCATTCATGGTTTACCGGGCTGTAAAATACCAGCGTGTTGTGTTGATCCCACCCAAAATGACAGGCACAGTGGAATTTGTACAGGGCAAACCAACGGATAAATACTTGAGGGATATCAGCAGAAGGATTGCCACATTGGCCACCAGTTATTCACCTCCAACGGCCAGAGCGCAGTTTGAAGAACTTCTTTCCTACTTTGCTCCTGAATCATACCCAGATGCGTCCAAGCTTTGGTACTCTTTGGCCAGCCGGGTTGAGGAATCCCAGGTCAGCTCTGTCTATTATCTGGAAAAAATAAAAATCGGAGATAATTTCATCGAGATTTTTGGCAACTTGAAACAGTTTGCCGGAAACACACCACTTGATAACACTAGCAAGACATACATAATCCGATACAGGTTAGATGATGGCAGATTCTACGCCCTATCTTTTAAAGAAAAATATGCCGAACTATCAGAGGCCAAAGGAGAAGAGAAAGAATGAAACTCAGATTGTTGTTCACTGCTTCTGCTTTGTTATTTGCCACAAATGTTTTAGCCGACAATATGATAACTGCAGAAATTCCGACAGTTGTTGAACTATCCAACCATGATATCAACCGGATTGTCTGCCTAGGACCAATGAGTGATCTAATTTTCTCACAAGAAAAAGGGATGACAGGTCATTTCTCTGGCAATAACGCCTTTATCAAATTCAAGATTGAAGATGCTGGTGGCGAATATAGCTACGCCGCCCAGGATAGCGAACTATTTGTTGTCTGTAACGGAGCCGTTTATACCTTAATCGTCACTCCCAGGGATATTCCATCAGCCACCATTCGTCTGGCATCTCCTCAGCAAAAATCTTTCAAACAAAATATTGCCCATTACAAAAACATGCCCCTTGAGAAACAGGCACTACAGGTAATTAGAGAGGCATATAACGATAACTATCCTTCAAGCTATCGGGTTATCGATTCCAGCGAACCAATAGATCTTTGCCCACGTATCAAAACGACATTGATCCAATCTGTAGATGTGGATGGAGTTGGGCTGCGCCTGAAAAAATTTCTTATCACAGCCCTGGGAACAGGACAGAATTACGTAGATGAGAAGCTGTTTGTTTCTCCACTTATAAGCGGTTCCCTCCTTGCAGTCGCTGTAAATGATCACACCTTAGATCCAGGTGAGACAAGCACCGTTTTTATCGTGGAGAAGAAGGAGCTGGTTCGATGAGTCTCAAGGAAAGATTTAACAACCTTGACCCGAAGCAGAAAAAAATCGTAATCTGGTCATTGGTCGGTGCCACGCTTCTCGCTGTTACACTGACTGGTCACAATCTTCGTTCTGATAGAGCTAAAAGTTTCTTTTCTACCATCAAAAAAACCCGTGAGATACAGCTTGAACCAGACCTTATCCAGAAAACGATGCTCCGTGAGCAAAGACGTCAATTGGAACAGCTGGCAGAGAAATTGAACAAGCTGGAAGATCAACAAAATAAAACATCGCTCCATCTACAGACTCAAACAGAAGATGAAAAAGCGTTTCCAGAAATACCAACTGCAGACGAAGTGGTAAACAAGCCAGTATCGCCTCCACTGCCAGCAGAAAATCAATGGCCTAAACCCATAGAAGATATCCGACAAATTCCATCGTTGCCTCCCAAAGAAAAACAGATAATCGGCGAAATCAGCGTATTATCCAATCCGGCACTGTCAATTGAAGGTGGAGATCCTAAAAAAAAAGGACGGACAGTGTATTTACCTCCTTCATTTATGGAGGCAAAGCTTCTCACCGGTTTCGACGCTTCTACATCCGGGAAAGGCAGTAGCAATCCAGAACCTCTCCTGCTAAGAATTCAAACTCCGGCAGTATTACCCAATGATATCAAGGCTAACCTGAAAGGCTGTTTTGTCATAGCTGAGGCTGTGGGCAGGCTGGACAAAGAAAGAGCTGATGTGCGGCTGGTTTCCTTATCGTGCCTAAGTAATGAAGGAAAGGCCATCATCGATACTCAGATAAAGGGATTTGTTACTGATTCAGATAGCAAAGTCGGCTTATCGGGACGAGTAGTTTCCAGAATGGGCGCAGCAACAGCCAGAACAATAGTGGCCGGATTCTTCGGCGGAATGGGCGATATGTTAAAGTCTACCTCCACCACACAGTCTGTATCTCCACTCGGTACTACTACTTCCGTGGACTCCGGCCAAATTGCAAAATATTCACTTGGTGGCGGACTATCTGAAGGAGCACGAAGTCTGCATGATTTCTATCTGAGCTTGGCGAAACAAGCCACGCCGGTGATTGAAGTGGGAGCCAGCAAGAAAATCACTGTTATCATTTCCGAAGGAAAAGAACTGGAAATTAGAGAACTTGAAGGCGAGGTGCTTTGATTCCTTCTTGATTGTGGTATTTCTGTCCTAAAAAAGCTTGTATCAAAACGCATTATGGATAAGGATCGAATACGCCAAGGATAGATTATCCACCAATTTCAGTACATAGATTTTCAAAGGAGGCACAACAGGCCGGTGTTACCATACATCAAATTGATAATGTTTCTGTTAAAATTTTTAATCCTGAGAAAACGCTGGCCGATTGCTTTAAATTCCGAAATAAAATTGGGATGGATGTTGTTCTTGAGGCAATCAAACTCTACAAAACCAGAAAAGCATTTAAAATTGATAAAATTTTGAGATATGCAAAAGTATGCAGGGTCGAAAGAATTATACGGCCATATCTGGAGATGAGCATATAAAAGGACTACTCCTGCAACGACAACAATATGTTTCACAAACATAATGTTTGTGAAACATATTGTTGTTAGTCACTCTGGCCAAGTTAGATCATAACTAACACTCCGCCCTTTTCCAGGGTTCTGAGTGAGCACTTTTTTATTTAGCAGATCTGTGATTTCCCGGTAGCCTGTCGCCTTACTGATTTTGGTCATGCCAGCATATTTTCGAGTGGTCAGCCCTCCTTCAAATCCACCTTGCCCAGCATCTAATAAGCGGTTAATAACCTTGCGTTGGCGTGCGCTTATTTCTGTCTGACTGTGAATCTCCCAAAAACGCGCCTTTTGTAAGACTGTGCTAATCAGTTTGTCGGACCTGGTAATGGCTCGTGCGAAACAATCAAGAAACCAGACTAGCCAGGCAGTGATGTTGAGATCTCCTTTTTGGCATTTTTCGAGCACTTCATAATATTCTTTTCGCTCTTCTATGATTTGAGCTGAAAAACTGTAATACCTGACTGCGAGTTTTTCATCCTGCGCCAAAGCCATATCTGTAATTGCCCGAGCGAGACGACCATTACCATCCTCATAAGGGTGAATCGTGACAAACCAGAATCCCGCTATAGCCGCTCTGATAATCCCGTCCATTGTACCCTGGCTTTCAAACCACCATATCAGAAATTGTTCAACCTGCTTTGGGACATCAGCACCCGGAGGGGCTTCGTAATGAACTTTTTCCCGACCTATTGGCCCGGAAATTACTTGCATTGGAGAATCGCCTCGGAACTCTCCGACAAGAATGCGGTGCATTCCAGAGAATCCCGTTGGAAAAAGAGCTGCCTGCCAGCCATGGAGTCGTTCAAGGGTCAAAGGTTTTGCAAAATTTGTAGTGGCATCAAGCAAAACATCGATCACCCCTTCAGTATAGCGATCCTGTGGCAACAATCCCACATCTGGCAAGCCAAGTCGCCTGGCCACTGAAGAACGTACTGACTCAGGATCCAAATTTTTCCCTTCGATGGCGGATGTCTCTAAAACTTCGGCTGCCAACAACTCCGCTTGAGCTTCAAGACTATGCTCCATCCCAAGGGCATTGACTCTGCCCATCAGTTGACCACGCTTAAAATTGCACTGACTCAACACGTCAATTATAGCATTGTTGTCCCAGTTGAAATTTGGCCATTTTTTTTTCTGCCAGATATAATGAGTCATTTACGCCCCCTAATCACTTCAATATTTGATTTGATTATAGTGCTTAATCGCTTCATTTGCAAGAGAGGTGTTCTGAAATGGCTAGGAAGTTGCTAATAGTGGAGAAAAGCAACCAGACGAAATAATTATTTTCAGTTTCCTACACATCAACTGATATCTTTCTACTTCCATCTCCAGGGCATTACTAAGATATGTTGACTACAATGCTTTAGAGTTCTGTACTGTTAAGTCTATTCATCCAAAACAGACCAAAGTTTCCCCTCCTCGACAATTTCTGCAAAATGTTTTGCTGAAAAGCCTTCCTGAAACAAATCATCTTTGGGAAGATGCTCATTTTCGTGCAAAAGCCCTCTCAACAAGTATCGTTCATTCCTTAAAATCACAGTTAATCCTTCCAATGAGATCTTAAGAAATCCATCAATAATAGTCTGATCATATTCAATCGATGTGTCAACAATCCAAGTATGAATTACCATGTCCTTTATCTGATCAGAAATTTGCAGGTTGGCTCGAAAATCTCCATCATCCTCTAATGCTGACAAGACTGCCTCGTGCTTACGGCTGAGTTGTTGTGCTGCTTTGCGCAATGTCGTAGTGTAATGAAGCCAGGCGTCTTGCACAGTCTTCCTGATGTACGTTGATTTAATTTCAAGAATAAATAAATGCCCATCCAAAAAACAAACCAGATCAATCTCTCCGGGATCATCAGTGAGTGATTTCGTCGGTTGATAGCCTTTAACCACGGAAAATCCTTTACTTTCGAATAGTTCCCCTAATCGCTGTTCAATGCGGTGTGTTTCATTTTTTCGATCACCACGGCGACAGCCAACCCGACGTAAATTGTTTACAGCAGCAGTTGAATTATTCTGTGTAGCCATTAACCATGGCAGTTGGAATCCGTAACTACCCAGTTGCAAGATCGGCCGTTCGTGGAATTCTGGTACAGGCATGTTCGGTTGTTTTTTTAAGCTGGTTGCAAGTGTGTGAAGGTCGTTAGTCCAGAAAGAAAGAATAGCTTCCGCTGCTTTAATGTCGCCCTGTGGGTGGAAATCAGAAACAGTCCATGATTTGATACGTTGTGCCTTTTCGGCCGGCTCTGCCCAAGTCAGTGGGAAACGATTCTCGCCGTCTGTAATCCCTTCAATTAAAAGTTGCCCAAGAGAACTGAGCCAGTTGCCAGAAGTTTGGTAATAATCTTTGAAAGGAGCAATATAGTAGGCTTTAAAAAAAGCAGTCATAAGTTCAAGCGAATGCAGAGCTTTAAATAGGCTGACCTGTGTTCCATTTGCTATCTTAACCTTATCATCTAATCCATATATTTCATTAAGCTGTAAGAGACCTTGGGTCGCTTTTATGTATGCCTCACGGTTTCCAGCATCATTCTCTGGATTACCAAAAGGTGTATCGTCGAGCTCAGCGATGGCATATTCGATGAGAGCCCTGTTTAACCAATATTTATGGAGGATGTTAAGCTTTCTGCCATTTCGATCCCAGTCAGACTCTTTAGGAATTTCAAAAGGATAGATGGTGAGATGATCGTCGTCAAACTTATAAAGATAGTCGTCATCGAAGCAGAATTGCATGATTGTTCGATTCCAATAATTATTGCGATCAGCTATCGCTTTAGTCAAGGCAGTGAACACATCAAGATTATGTGTGCATAACACTGGCGTTCTCTCTGTTGGAAGAACAAGAGGAATTAGATGACGTTTCAGAGAGTTAGCAAGAAAACGCTCATTCAATCGAAAATCGTTTTCAGGACGTGTTTTAAGCTTCCACACAAGAAGTTGATTCAATATGTCAGAATTTTCCTGCATTTTTTCAAACTTTTCCGTATCTGTTTCGGTATCATTGAATTTTTCAGGAACGAGGTTTTGAAAAGCAAAAAGACTTCCATACAAGAGGAATTCGAAAACTGTCAATTCGGCAAGTTGTGCTTTCAGCTTTTCAATTGTTTCATCATGTGCTTTGAGTATTTCGCGAAGACGATCACAGACTTTTAAAAAAGTATTAAAGTCTTTTGAAGAGTTCGTGGAGAGCCCGAAAATCGCTAGCCATAGAGGTGATTCAGGCCGAAGAAATACCTGTGAATAGCGTATACTACGTTTCAGTAGTTCTGGAGAGAGTTGGATTATTCGTTCAAGGGCTGTAAATTCTGGTAAACCAGAATGGATAGCACGGCTAAGTGCAAAAGCTACTTCATTTAAATGATAACAATTCACGGGGATAGTCTGCCAAAAATTACAATTCCAAAATGCGAGAGAGCGGTCGAGGGGAGTTAGTCCTTTGGTAGAGGGTTTTCCATCAAGATAGTTGTGGGCACAGGCTTCTACAGCCGCTGTTTCAGAATAACCATTTTGCAATAATTTTGTATAATGATCCTCATAAACTTTTTGGCAGCGTACCACTTTTTCGTTTGGTGCCATGATTGTCAATTAGCTCGCTGAAATATTATGAAAGATATCAAACTAGTGATTGCTTGCCTCCAGGGTTAAATATATTTTCATTTATTTTGGCCAGATGTAGGGGAGATATCTTTACTCTTGAAATAGGTGATTCAAGCTGGCGATATACAGTAGATGGTCTTTGAACCTCAATTGGACGAAAAAGTACTATAAGGGGTCTGTTTAGACTTGGGGGTACTGTGCACATTCGTGCGGAAATAGTAGGAGTCGGTTCCACACCTCAAATAGACCCTCTGGTCCTAACTGAGCACTTTTGGGGGGGGCTTCGGCAGGACCCCTTAGGGGGAGAAGGCGCATAGCCATTCGAGAAAAACTGCGACTTAAGATGGCTGATATGTTCAGATTTCATAACTATGCCTGTAGCATTCCAACATAGGACAGGGATTTATGAGATTAGATGTTGTCGGAGAACACTCTTAATTTGCTTAGCGTATATTTACGCACGAATCTGGATGGTACCCTAAATTCGACAACAAACCGATATACCAATATGTTGTATGATTTCATACTTTTTTCTATAGTGATCAACCAACCACTTTCTCTGCAAAAAGACTATGGCGAGCCGCGGTCGATATTGCCAGGACAGCGGGATGTGACAAGATTTTTTCAATTGAAATTGCGTAAAATCGATATTGTACCTTTTCCGTTCTTCCCACAATAGAGACCTTATACTGACGCTGCACCTCATCTTCAATTACTGTTGGTGCCATAAAAATACCATCACCTCGCTGACCGAATGCTTTGAGCAGAGCAGCGTCATCAAACTCACCTACGATTAAAGGTGTGATTTTTAGAGACTCAAGCCATATATCGAGATCGTTTCTTAAGGTGGTTGCCTGCAATGGCAACAGCATAGGGGCTCCACTGAGGGAATAAGGAAATTCCAGTTGAAGGGGGCTACTTAGTTCGGCTACTCTAAAAAATGTCACTCCACATTCCCCAAGTATATGATTATAGGCTTTGATGCTCATGCTAGTTCCCATGGGTGAATCGCTGACTATGATGTCAAGTTCATGCAGGGCCAGCTCTGCGAGTAGGGTTTCCTTTTTATTCTCACAACAGACCAGGCGTATCGGCTCCGGCAGCTTGAATACCGGATCAAGAAGGTCACGTACGATCATCTTGGGAAGTGCATCAACGATCCCAACTCGTAGGGGGATTCGTCCGGCCTTGGGATGTCCGTGAATCGTATCCATCAACTCCCTTCCTAGTGAAAATATCTCATCTGCATATAGAAACACCAGTTGACCCATTTCAGTGGGTTCAATGTTGCGCCCCACACGATGGAAGAGCTTCACCTCCAGTGTTTCTTCAAGGGTGGTGAGCTGGGAACTGATGGTGGAGGGCACCAGGTTAAGCCGCTTTCCGGCTGCGGTGATGCCGCCCTCGCGCACAACGTTCCAGAAATAATAAAGATGATGATAGTTGAGCCATTCCATATACACATCCTATTATTTGTTTTATCGAACGATAGCTGTTGATTTATCAACTTGTCTCAACGATTCTTTGTGATTACTCTTTTTTGCAAGAGTTGAAAATAATAATTTTAACAAAGGAGTTAGAATAATGAAATTAAGCTTCAATATGAGCCTGGTACTTTTGAGTATGTTGTCTTTTGCAGGATTGACGGCCTGTGATCAGGCGGACAAAATGATTGATGACGCTGCAGAAACAGCAAAACAGACAGTGGATATGGCAAAAGACAAGGCCACAGATGTATTGGGTACTACAGAAGAAAAAGATTCTGAAGAGGACTCAACAAAACAGGAAGAAGGTAAAGATAAGCAGAAAGAATAATCGCAAATATCCATAACAACGAACTTGAGCGTCGGCCACTGTCTTTCCCTCTCCTCTCTTATCTCCCGGCTGGCGCTCATTTTTTCATCGTAAAAGGAAGAAACCATATGAAGATTATTATTAAAGCTCACCAACTGCAGTTGAGTCGGGATACAAGCACCAGTATGGAAAGACGTCTTCGTTTTGCTCTTGGTAGATTTGGCGAGTCAATCAAGGAGGTCACGGTACGATTGACGGATCTCAACGGACCAAAAGGAGGCATTGATAAGGAGTGCCTTATCGTTGTTAAACTGCGAAAAGGAGGTGAAGTTATTGTCCAGGGAAGCGGGAAGGATTGCAATACAACCCTTAATTACTGTGCAGGCCGAGTTGGCCGTTCAGTTGAACGTGAAATGAACAGAAACCGCAAGGCTCCAATTCGCAAGATGCGCAGTATGCAGAGCGCGGAACAGGAAGCTGTCCTTGATGGGGGACGCATTGGAGAATTGTTGGATATCAAATAGAAGGAGGATGACATGGGACGTGAGAAAATACTATTCAAAAGTGAAGAGAAGAAGAGCAGTGTTGAGGTCGTGGCAGTTCTACGCAGTGTTGCCGACAAGATCGAACAGGGCAGTAGTATGACATTGCGGCAGGGCAAAGATAAGATAGTCCTTGACTTTCCGAAGAACATGACCCTAGAAATCAAGGTGGAAGATGAAGAGAAAAAACGCAAGGGCACAAAGCGCACATTTGAGATTGAGCTCGAGTGGTACCCCGGCTCTGGTCATAAGGAGAGCAGCGTAACCATAGAGTAAAAACAGAGCATTAATCAATACTGCATAGGCCGGAACAATAACACCATGAAAAATATATCACTATCAGATAAAGAGTGGCACCATCTACCAATGGACGAAATCACCAGCCTGCTTGCCAGTGACCACAAAAAGGGGTTGGATCAGGAAGAAGCCGGGAAGCGCCTTGGTCAGTTCGGTGCTAATGTACTCACCGCAAAGCAGGGGCAGAGTGGTTGGATGCGTTTTCTGCTGCAGTTCCATCAGCCCCTGATCTATATTCTGATCGCTGCAGGTGTTATAACAGCGGCACTGCAGGAGTGGGTTGATTCGGGTGTGATTTTCGGGGTGGTGCTGGTCAATGCCATCATCGGCTATATCCAGGAGTCCAAAGCGGAGAATGCCCTTACTGCACTGGCAGACACCATGGTTTCCGAGGCCACGGTTCTACGTAATGGCGAGAAAAAAAGGATTCCATCTGCAGAACTGGTTCCAGGTGATATAGTTTTGCTTCAGGCAGGCGACAAGGTGCCTGCTGATTGCCGACTACTGACAATCCGTGAGTTGCAGGTGGATGAATCTGCATTGACCGGTGAATCAGTGCCAGTTGAAAAAGCAGTTGAACAGCTTGAGCAGAACACCGTCCTTGCCGAACGAATCAACATGGCCTATGCCTCTTCCATGGTTACCTATGGGCAAGGCAGCGGTATTGTTACCTCAACAGGCGACCACACCGAAATGGGTCGTATTTCTCAGCTCATTTCCTCGGCACAGGATCTGGCAACCCCACTCACCCGTAAGATTACACATTTCAGTCACATCCTGCTCTACGCTATCCTCCTGCTTGCGGCAATCACTGTGGCAGTGGGTATATTGCGGGGACAGGCGCTTTTTGACATGTTCATGGCAGCTGTTGCTCTTGCAGTGGGAGCCATACCTGAAGGACTGCCGGCTGCAGTTACCATTACTCTTGCCATCGGTGTTTCCAGGATGGCAAAACGCAAAGCCATCATCCGTAAATTGCCGGCTGTGGAGACTCTTGGCAGTACAACGGTTATTTGTTCGGACAAGACAGGCACTCTCACTGAAAATCAGATGACGGTACAGGCGATCATAGCCGGACATGTTCATTACGAAGTCAGTGGCACCGGTTATGCACCACTTGGCCAAATTGTAAGACAGGATGGGACCGATGAAAAACACAGCACTGCACTCAGTGAATGTCTGCGGGCAGGTATCCTGTGTAACGATAGTTTACTTCTGGAAAAAAACGACAGTTGGCAGGTACAGGGAGATCCCACAGAAGGCGCACTGCTTGTATCAGCTGCCAAAGGCGGTTTTAATGGTAAGGAGACAGAGACACATAATCCCCGTCTTGATTCAATTCCTTTTGAATCACAGCACCAGTATATGGCCACCCTGCAAGATACAGGTAACGGCAGGCCACGCATGGTCTATATTAAAGGTGCTGTGGAACAGATACTTGCCAAATGCACGGCAGCAATGGATGAAGACGGTAATGCCAATACATTTCAGAGCGATACGATCCATCAGGACGTCTCCCGCATGGCGGCAAGAGGATTGCGGGTGTTGGCTTTTGCCTGCATAGAATTACCGGCTCACACCATGAAAATAGACCATGAAGATGTTTCCAAAGGGCTTACATTTCTTGGCCTGCAGGGCATGATCGATCCGCCAAGAGCCGAGGCTGTGGCAGCGGTTGAAATCTGCCAGGTAGCCGGAATCAGAATAAAAATGATCACCGGGGATCACCCGGTAACCGCTGCATCCATTGCCGGGCAAATAGGTATCTTCACTGGCTCCATTAATAAAAAAGGAAAAGGAGCAGTGCTTACCGGTGCAATGCTTGAAAAACTCTCAGACGATGAATTGATTACTGCTGCTGAAGAAACAAGCGTCTTCGCAAGAGCCACTCCAGAACAGAAAATTCGTCTGGTACGTGCCCTCCAGGCCAATGGTCATGTGGTGGCCATGACCGGTGACGGAGTAAATGATGCCCCGGCCTTGAAACAGGCCAATATTGGTGTGGCCATGGGCATCACCGGTACAGATGTCTCCAAGGAAGCAGCCGACATGGTGCTTACCGATGATAATTTCAGCTCTATTGAGGCAGCGGTGGAGGAAGGTCGCGGCGTGTTTGACAACCTGACCAAGTTTATTGTCTGGACTCTGCCCACCAACCTCGGAGAAGGTTTGGTTATCCTGACAGCAATTTTTCTCGGCATAACGCTGCCCATTCTACCAGTACAGATCCTCTGGATAAATATGACCACAGCCGGTTTTCTGGGCCTGATGCTTGCTTTTGAACCAAAGGAGCCGGGTATTATGCAACGGCAGCCGCGTAATCCGGAGATTCCCATTCTCACCCGGGAATTAATAACCAGGATTTTTCTGGTGGGCACCCTGCTGCTCATCGGCGCTTTTGGTCTTTTTGAGTTGGCACTGGCAAAAGGCGCCTCCCTTGAACAGGCGCGTACTGTGGCGGTAAACACTTTTGTTATTATGGAGCTTTTTTACCTGTTTAACTGCCGCTCTTTAACTAAATCAATATTCCAGTTGGGTGTTTTCTCCAACATGTGGGTCTTTGGCGGCGTTGCAGTTATGCTTTTCATGCAACTCATTTACACCTACTTGCCCATTATGAACCGTTTGTTCCATAGTGCACCAATCGGTGCATACTCCTGGGCACAGATTGGTTTGGCCGGGCTTGCTGCCTATGTAATCGTGGAAGTGGAAAAGAAGCTGCGCAGCAGTCGTTTAAAGAAACAAGCATAAGATTGTTATATAATGGATATCTGGAAAAGAGTATGTGCTCAATAACACAGAGAAATATAGGGAGAGAAATATGAAACGGTTTGGAAATATATTACTGCTGGCCGAAGGCAACTGTTGGCAGGACTCAGCCCTGCTCAGGGCTGTCGAGCTGGCAGAACACAATCAGGCCGATTTAACTATTATCAGCCCCATGAATATTCCCAATGCTCTTTGCGGACTGACTGATAGCGATTGCCGCAGGTTTATTAATGCGGCTATGGATGTCCAGAAGGGGGTTGTTGAGGAGCAGGCTACTAATGCTTCGCCAGGGCTCAACATAACGATAAAAATAATTGAAGGTGGTATATTTCCTGAAATTATCCGTGAGGTTTTACGAAATGACTTTGATTTGGTTATGAAAGCCGCTGAAGAGACAGGAGGTCTGCACGAAAAAATTTTCGGCAGTGCAGATATGCACCTGTTACGTAAGTGTCCCTGCCCTGTATGGATCATACATTCAGATGGAAAGGGAAGGTATAAACGAATATTTGCGGCAGTGGACGTTGAGAGTGACAATGGCGATGAAACAGTAAAAAATCTGAACAAAGAGATTCTGGAAATAGCTTCTTCGCTTGCTCTGTCAGAGTTCTGTGAACTGCATATAGTTCATGCCTGGACAGCCTGGGGAGAAAACTTTTTAAATACCCCTCGATTTCGGCTTGCGGAAAGTGGCAAAGTTGCGGAATGGGTTGAACACAGAAGAGTTGCTGATGAGAAAAAGATGAACGATCTTGTGAACACACTCACTGAGATAGTAAGCCCGCAAGCGATAGATTACATCAAGCCACAGCTCCATATCGTCAAGGGGCAAGTGCATCAGGTTATTTCGGATTTGCTACAGGATCAACAAAATGCTCTGCTTGTCATGGGGACAGTGGCACGCACCGGAATTTCCGGCGTAATCATGGGAAACACCGCTGAGAGTATTTTAAATAACATAGGTTGTTCTGTTCTGGCAATAAAGCCTCCCGGGTTTGTTACACCGGTGACACTCTGATGGAGTTGTTGTTGACTGCGTCCTTTATTTGGAGGAGTTCGATATGAAACGTTTTAAAAATATTCTTCTGGTTCATGACAGTGGCGAGTCTGGCCAATCAACCCTCAGTAGGGCCATTGATCTGGCAAGATGCAACCAGGCCAGATTGACTGTAATTCAGGTAATAGGGAAGATCCCCCGTGATTATCAGATGTTGATTACATCTGTTACCTCTGAAGAAATAATGAAACTTGCCAGTAAGGAATATACCCTGCGTCTTGAAAGAGAGGTGGCCCATTTTCCGGACACCTCCCACGTAACGTGCAAAATCCTTGTTGGCCGTGAATTTATTGAGATCATTAAAGAGGTGTTGCGTAATAAACATGATCTGGTGATTAAGACCGTCAGGGGGATGGGCGGAAAGCTCGGCATGCTGTTTGGCTCAACAGCCATGCATTTATTGCGGAAATGCCCCTGCCCGGTGTGGTTGATAAAGCCTGGGCAGGCCCAATGCTTTCATCGGATTATGGCTGCAGTGGATGTGGCACCAATGGAAAGTAAAGAGACAGCACTGAACACTAAAATCATGGGACTGGCAAGTTCTCTATCCCGTATGGACAAAAGCGAACTCCATATTGTGCATGCCTGGAAATGGGTGTCCCCTGATGCTCAGCTTAAGACCCTGAAAAGTCCTGTTGACATTCGTGGGCAGATAAAAAAAATGAGAATCGACTGGCTGAAAGACCTGCTGCACCAGAGTAATTTGCAGCACCTGCCGCATCAGGAGCATATTGTTGAGGGGACGGCCGATGAGGTCATTCCTAAACTTGTGCACCAGCACCAGATTGATCTTGTTGTGATGGGTACTGTATGCCGTGCAGGAATTCCAGGTTTTTTTATCGGCAACACAGCTGAAAAAATATTGTACAGTCTGGACTGTTCGGTTTTGGCAGTGAAGCCAGACGGATTTATCAGTCCGGTACAACTTGACACATAACTCTTTAAATTTCAACATCTTAGTAAGTAATTATGCAAACGGTTAAAATACAGGAAAAATTTAACGAACTTCGCAGTAATAAAGTGTTTGAATTTCTTGTTATCGGGGTAATTATTTTTTTCAGCACTTGTTATTGGAGCAAAAACCTATAATATTCCTCTCGTTTTCCTCCAGGTGGTTCATCTGTTGGACTGGTTCATTACCTTCTTTTTTCTGACGGAAATCACCATTCGCTTTCTGGGTGAGAAGAATAAGATAGATTTTTTTTAACAGGGGTGGAATATTTTTGATACCCTGATTGTTGCTGTCAGCCTGATTCCCATACAGGACAGTGAGCTTGCAATTGTTGGACGTCTGATCCGGATCTTTCGTGTCCTGCGAATGGTTTCCATTATTCCCGAGATGAGATTGCGGTTGAATTCGCTGCTCGTGGCTCTGCCTCAACTTGGCTATATCGTAGGTTTAATGTTTAGCATTTTCTACATCTATGCTGCCATCGGAAGCACCTTCTTCGTTGGTATCAATCCAGAGCTGTGGGGGGACATATCGATTTCACTGTTGACTCTGTTCCGGGTCATGACCTTTGAAGACTGGACCGATGTCATGTATGAAACCATGAAAGTGTACCCCTCTCCTGGCTATATTATCTCAGTTTTATCTTTTTTACTGCTTTTGCTTTTTTGAATATGGTCATCGGGGTGGTGGTAAATGTTCTTAACGAAGAAAGTGATAAAACACTTAGAAGGCCCCCGGTTGTCAACACATAAAAAAATCCAGGGGCGAAATATTTCGTCCTACAGCCGTAAGGCTGAGTGATCTTTGAAAATCAGTTCCGTCTTGGGTTTCAAGGCTGGTGTCAGCTATTCTGCACCAAACACTTACCGAGGATCAACCGGCAAAGCCTCCGTTGCTGAATTCCGGCAATGAGCAGAAATACTGTCCGGCCGAGAATGGGCCAAAGTGACGCTCGTCGGAGGCCGGATAGTATTTCTGCGGACTCTGCCTCAGCAGGAAGTTTGCCAGCTGCAGAATGTTTTTTTCTGCGTCCTAGAAACTGAATCGTACCCTCATGCCGTCCTATTCAAAACAACGTGGTCATGTCTGTTCATGACATGCCGTAGTTAGTTGCAGGTTCGGGGGAGGGGCAGAACCGCATCAAAATCATATTGTAAAAGGAGCGGGACGGACGGCCAATCAAAACAACAGGTTGCTTGCTCGTGCATATCATCACTTTCTTCTCGGCTTTTTATTTGCCATGGTGTCTCTCCACCAGTAGGCGATGTAAGTCATTATACTCAAGTGTTTCATTAGCTCCAGTTATGCGTTGAGCCTGTCCGTCCCCTCCCGTTCAAGCTGTCAGGAATTTATCCATATCAAATCCTTTTCGGTTCGTAAGGATATAATAAACCGCTCTTCCCAGCTTATGTGCCAGGACAGACAAGGCTTTTCCTTTGCCATATTTTGCAGTCAATTTGTTCATGAGCTTTTTTCCTCTTTTGTTGCGCATGTAGAATAACTGGGCTGCTTGGCCAAAGGCCCAGCGTAGATGAGCATTGCCGATTTTTTTGCCTGATGATCCGTATTTTTTACCATTGGATTCCTTGACGCATTTAACCAGACGGCAATAGGAGGCAAATTTCTGGACCGTTGGAAATCGTGAAATGTTGCAGATTTCGTAGAGCAGATCAAGGGCAATAATCTTGCCGACACCTGGGATTGTCTGCAACAGAGCGTAGCTTGTCGGGTCATGATGTTTGGCGTTTTTGATAATTTCCCGCTCAAGTTCTGCAAGTACTGAATCATGAGCATTGATAATATCCAGATTGGCTTTGATTGAGGTTCGCACCACCGGATCATGGAACCGCTCCAGCAGATTTATTCTCTGTCTGGCCTTGGAAATACTGCCAAGATCGTCCGGCAGGTTGTACTGTTTGGCAGTGTTTTGGATATGGGCCAGAAGTTCTGCCCGTTTGCGCATAAGATGGTTTCGGCGTCGCAAAAGATCCCTGGCAGCTCTCATCTTTTCCGGATAGACAAATGCCATGGGGAGCATGCCTCCCCTTAGGAGTCCTGCGATCTTCCTGGAATCGATTTTGTCGTTCTTGCTTTTGCCGCCATGAATGGCCCCCATGTAGAGTGCATGGCCAAGGACAAAGGGTATGTTCTGCCTTGCACAGAGATCAGCCAGCCAGTACCATGAGAACATGCATTCGACACAGACCACCACGTCTTCCCTAAATGGCTCGATTGCCTTTAGAAAGAGATCCGGCTTGGTCTTAATGTTTCTGTGCAACCTGATCACCCCGTCTTTATCCAGGATGCAGAGATACATCTTAGTGGTATGCAGGTCGATACCACAGTAGAATTTGTGCTGCTTCGTGTAGAAAATCATGAGAAGGCCTCCTTGGTTGAGGTTGTAATCCCTATATCTCTATTTTACCCCAAATGATGGGGCTAGCGATAGGGGGCCTTCTCTATTATCAAATAGAAAGGAACAACAAAACGTACAACAGGTCAGCATGGAAGATCTCGACAAAAAAAATCGAGGAGCTCAAGGGATTAATTTTGCAAAGGTCACCTTTTTCAACGAAGAGAGGAAGCTGATGGAAAACAAAAGGATCAAACTGGTACAGAAATGGGCACTACTTGCTTTTCTATCAGTAGGGATCACATTACTGCACTACAATACGGAGCAGAGCCGCTATTATTTTCATGTATTCTACGGTGAGCTGTACTGTATCCCGATTGTTTTGGCTGCGTTTTGGTTTGGCTTGCGTGGAGCTCTACTGGTTTCGATCACAATCACAGTATTTTACCTGCCTTTTATTTATTGGCACTGGCAGGGTCTTTCTCCGAATGCTCTAGATAGTATTTTATCTCTTTGTCTTTATAACGGCCTGGCTCTACTCACTGGTGCTTTAAAAGACAGAGATACAGCTGCCAGGGAAATGGTCTTGCAGGCAGACAACCTTGCTGTCATGGGCAGATCCCTTACCGCAGCTGCCCATGACATGCGATCCCCACTAATGCTTATTGGCGGTTTTGCCAGGCGTATTTTAAAAAAAATGGACGATCACGATCCGGCTCGCCTGAAACTAGCCCTTATCATACAGGAAACCGAAAAGATGGAACGGATGACCGGGGATATGCTTGACTTCTCCAAACCTCTGGCCTTAACAAAGGTGCGAGGAAATATAGATACAACTGTCAGGAACGGACAGGCTAAAGTGCAAGAGGCAGCCCGAAAGAAAAGAGTATCTGTTGAATACCACCCCAACCCTGAACCGACAGATATCAAATTCGACAGCTTACGTTTTGAGCAGGTGATTATCAACCTGATACAGAATGCTGTTGAAGCCTCTCCCGAGGGGGAGACAGTTACAATCACACTGTCATATTCATCACCCGGAAACCTGGTTCTCGATGTGGCTGATAATGGCAGTGGTATACCGCTTGCGAAAAGACAAAAGGTGTTTGATCCCTTTTTTACCACGAAAAAGGAAGGCACCGGCCTTGGTCTGCCAATCGTAAAGAAGATCATCGACGCCCACGGCTGGTCTTTACATATTCTGGACAACAATGGTGGCGGGACTATTTTCAGAATAAACCTGAAGGATGGCAACAGTAATGATCGCTTTCATGAATGAACTTGTCACGGGGAAATATTTTGCGACAGTGGATGGTACGGCCTCTGAAAACCATTTGAACCGTAATAGACGTATTGCGCAGTTTTTCCTGTTTGGTGTGGCCATAGATCTTCTGTTTATCATGGCTGAAATGGCTGCCGGGATCTTACCCTTAGAAGATATCATCAGGCACCCTATGCTGTATGGTTATGTTTTTCTGGTCACTGTGGCGGCATTTTCATTTTTTGGAGCAATGATCGGTTCGCGGGAGGATCATCTGGAGAAACTCGCTCTGCGTGATCCACTTACCGGTCTCTTTAATTCCCGCTATCTGTGGACTCGTATGGATGAACAGTGGGCTACCGGGAAACGGGAAAAAAGTGATAGCTCACTGATCCTGTTTGATCTCGATTTTTTTAAAAAAGTGAATGACAAATACGGACATCCGGTGGGTGATGAACTGCTCAAACATATCGGAAAGATCCTGCAACATGCTGCTCGCAGGAGCGATGTCGTTGCTCGAATCGGTGGTGAAGAGTTTGTTTTTTTTCTGCCCAACACTTCTTCGACTGCTGCTGCAGCCATTGCAGAACGTATCCGTGATACAATCAGCAGGACAACGCTGATAACGGACAAAAAACATCAGATTGCAATTACAATTTCAGCTGGTGTTGCCAGCACTAGCGACTATAATACTAGTATTCCGAGGATGCTTTACGAGAAAGCTGACAAGGCTCTCTACCTTGCAAAACAACAGGGAAGAAATCGAGTTGTTATTAGCAGGGAATCGAAAAAAGAGCTATCTAAAAAAATAGAGACCAGGGTATAGACAAGGCTAACCCGACAAGTCGGAAAACTCTTTAGTTACACTGTATAATGCCTTCTTTAACCACAGGAGAAAAACAATGCAAAGGTACAGAAAAGTAGCCACAATCAGTGTCACCGGCACAATACTCTTTCTGCTCTTTACGCTCTGGAGCTGTCAAGCAGTTGCCTCAGATAACGAAACCATCCGACAGCGCATTCTGGATCAGGCGACAGAACATGCAGCTCTGAGCACAAGTAAGCTAACAATTTATGTCGATGACGGCTTTGTTCTGCTCACAGGCACCGTCCATCTTTACTTACACAAAATGGATATTGAGAAGATTGCCTGGAAAACAACGGGTGTCACCGAGGTTGAAAATGAAATCGGGGTCAAAGCCCTGTTTCCCGTTAGCGACACAGCCATTGAGGAAAGAATTCGTATGATTTTGATGGATTGTGAGTGCTTGCACGGAGGTGCGCACTTTATTCAGGTTGCCGGGGGGGCGGTCTCGGTGACAGGTGTCTTTTTCCATCCACGCGATGTGCAGTTTCTCAAAAAGAAAATTGCAGAGATTGAAGGAGTTGTTGCCATAACTATTCATGCAACAGTCCTGCTTGCTGAAGAGACGACATTGCCTGAATAATGATCTGTCTCAGATTGCAACGGCGATACAGTAAACCTTAATCCAAGCTCCCCTCCTCTGACCGGATTTTCTGTTGAGCTAAATATGTGGCTATCTGGATTGTGGGGTGAGTCATAGTTAAAAAACAAACATGTTTGAAAAAAATACTCATCATGAAAGAGCAATACTTAAAATTATAATGACGACTGGAATCCGCGCATTGGTTTTTTTGACTGTTTCTGTCCGTAACGGTCAATTGGTATATTTCAGCAGCAATGTTGAATGAAAAAAAACTGCCGCACAGTTATTTACTTGAACAGGAGGCAACAATATGATGTATTGGTGTTGGAATCAGAAGCTATTTCCCCTAAACGTCCTGTAAGCTATATTAACAAAACGATATCATCAATATGAGAACCTTCCATACATCGTTTTTCTGGATCTATGTTTATCTGATATTAGTGCTGACACCTCTGCTGGTGCTAAAAGTTGGAGAAATGCCTTCCGGTTCAGGGTTTTGGTGGGATTTCTCCATGGCCATCGGCTTTTCCGGTATGGGCATGGTAGGGATTCAATTTCTTCTCACTGCCCGCTTCCGGCGTGCCAGTGCACCTTTTGGCATCGATATTGTGTACTACTTCCACCGCTATCTGGCGATACTGGCCCTCTCTTTTATTATTCTCCACTATCTTATTATCCGTATTAGCCGTGCTGAGGCACTGGGAGCACTCAACCCTCTAGAAGCTCCCTTTTACATGACTGCGGGCCGTATTTCACTGCTGCTGTTTGTAATGCTCATTATTACGTCAGTTTGGCGAAAAACATTGCGCATTCATTATGATGGATGGCGTATGCTTCATATCATGCTTGCGATATCAACCTTTGTTCTGGCGTTGATTCACATCGAGGGCGTTGGCTACTATATCAATGCTCCAGCCAAGCACTGGCTGTGGACTAGTTACACATTATTCTGGCTGCTGTTAATCGTCTACCTGCGGATGATCAAACCCTGGCAGATGTATAAAAACCCCTATCGGGTGGTTGAAGTAAGGCAGGAACACGGTAACAGCTGGACCCTGGCTCTTGAACCTGACGGCCATAAAGGAATGCGTTTCAGACCTGGTCAGTTTGCCTGGCTGACACTGCGGGATTCGCCCTGGCATGTAAGAGAACACCCCTTCTCCTTTTCTTCCAGCGCATTAAACAATCACCTCTTGGAATTCACCATTAAAGATCTTGGAGATTTCACCCATACCATCAAAACGATTCAGGCGGGTGAAACTGCTTACCTTGACGGCCCCTATGGTGTCTTCACTGTGGACCTGTACCCTGCAGCACCCGGCTTTGTTTTTATTGCAGGGGGCATAGGCACTGCGCCGATTGTCAGTATGTTACGCACGCTGGCAGATCGCCACGAAGAGCGCCCGCTATGGTTCTTCTGTTGCAATAATCGCCAGCAGGATGTGACCTTTCTGGAAGAACTGGAAGACCTGCGGGAAAATCTGAACTTGCGTTTGCTACATATATTGGTGGAGCCGCCGGACAACTGGGAGGGTGAGACGGGTTTTATTAGCGAAAAAGTGCTCCGAAAAGTCCTTCCCGGTGATGCGGAGAAATACGAATACTTCATGTGTGGTCCGGGGCCAATGTGTGATGTGGCTCAACAGGGACTGAAGAACATGCAGGTGCCGCAAAGCCGGGTTCACTTCGAACTCTTTAATATGGTTTAAGAGAGAGAACTCATGCGTGAACAATGGGCCAGACGATTTGTACTTATCACGGGACTGTTGATACTATTATTAACGACGATCTTCGCCATCCTTCAGAATCCGAACATGCTTCTGGATACCGGGAAAGGAGGAGAAAAAGATATTGTCAGTGAGCGTTCTGAAATCATTCTTCCTGATTCAAAAATTATCCAGTCCGGAACTCAGGTATATAAACAACAATCATGTGCACAATGCCATTCTATTGCTGGAAAAGGAAATCCGCGCAATCCGCTGGATGATGTCGGTACAAAACACAACGCGGAAGAGTTACGTGACTGGATAACCGGGGCAGATGCGCTGCAGGGAAAGCTGTCTGGGCATGTTATGAAAAAGAAACTAGCTTACAGGGAACTATCAGGTGATGACCTTGAAGCTCTGATTATCTATATGCAGAGTCTGAATTATGGGGTACCCAGGTAAGGTGGCGTCTGAAGTCCCCAAAAAAAATTGTCGTGTGAGAGATTTGGACTCCACATTAGGGTACCACGGACATTCATGGTCTTTGAACCTCAATTGGACGAAAAAGTACTCTTAGCCCACATCACAGAAAAAACAATCACGTTAAAATCAAAAAAGTCATTCCTGTTTATTGCAGGTAAAGAGGTCTGGTGAAACAGAGGCAGGCTCTGCTGAGAAGAAACCTGCCAAGAGATAGCCAGATGGGAACGAAGGAATAGAATTATTCGTCGGGGGAGTCTTCGGACTCCCTTTCCTTTTTCTATTATTGAGTTCCCTTATGCCTTTAAAAACCTAAGAGTCTGAGGCGAAGCCGAAGAGTTTGTTTATGCCAAGCTGTGCAAACATCAAATAGCTTGAAAAGTTGTCCATCATTTATCGTGATTCAGCTCAGATTCACAGAGTAAACAATTCCATAATTTATTTTTTCCATCTTCATCAAGATTTATGAAATTTACTGCAAACATGTCATTGGTTATTCTGACCACTTTTGATTTGATTTTGAATTGCTCTAGAGATGATTCTTGAGAAGGCCAGATTGACAGTTCCAGTTGAGAGGAGAGATGTTGCCCTTAAACAAAGTGGCTACTTTTTTTTGAACAGCACAATTGATCGAACATATTTACTTTAAGAGAAACATAATCCCATCTAAGCCAAGGGAAAATACTCAGTTGAGGAGATATCATCCAAATCTCTGGTGTCCATTCGGTGAAATCGTCCTTATCTGTACCTCCCAAAACTAACATAATAGGGTGGGAATGCCAATCTCCCAAGTACGTACTCATCCCTCCATTTTCGTTAAAAATTCTTTTCATCTCCTGTTGATGGAAGCTGTAATCAGGCTTATATGTAAACTTTCGATGTTTAGCCAAAGGGCCTGGCCCAACCATGTCGGTGATTACAACATTGTTATTGTCTGCTGACCAGTACCCAAGCAAAAGCCCCCCAGTCTCAAGAGGGGTCTTACTCTCCGCTTCATTTCGAATCTGATCAAGCACACCACTTAAGATCCAAGCTTGTTTCATCGATTGCATATCCCACAGTTGGGATGTTTTGAAAGATGAAAACTTTGCCATTCGGGAAATATTGCCATTCCATCTTTTCGTAAAGAGAGAACAGCTACGTCGTGTACAATCGGTGGGTAACCACTAGTAGCCCCTTCAGTAAGTGTTGAAACAGCCATCCTCACACCGGCTAAAGCAACTTCTTCCACATCAAAACCAGCAGCTTTAAAAGTTATATCCCCGCACCCAACTGGCTGCAAGCCATCACCACAAGGATCGTATGACGGTTGTGCGATTTGTTCATCCTGAAGAGAATATAGGTAGCAATGATAGCATCCTTTGTCACTATTCGGTCTAACCCTCACCACATTTCCACCCCAGCCCCCAGCACGCGAAGACACGGTTACATATGGGATTCCTCTTGCAATTACCATGTCGTTGAGTAGAAGATTTATACCTTGTTCTGCTGTCGCATCGTAAACGAGATCAACATCTTCAAGCCATTTTTCAAGGCAGTCCCATTGATCGTAGTCACTGCTGGTATCGCCGAGTCTTACCATACAGTCTTTTTTGCTACCGTATGGATAGTGGCCTGTTCCAATTTTCGTTAAGGGGTGATTTTGAGAAATATATCTGGCCAATTCTCTGACTTTTCCTGCGCCTGCAGAAGCTAGGCCTTGAGGCCAGCGGCAGGTCGTTCCAGCGGTAACACTGTCACCATCTAGCAACCTCAGTTCTCGAATTCCTGCACGTGCAAATGCCAACGCACTTGGCGCACCAACACACCCAAGCCCTATAATTGCAACAGTCTTGTCACGAAGAGGGTGTAACTCAGGCACTCGCTCAAACAGGTCCTTTTCCCCAGCATAATCTGGCCCAACAAGCCAGAAATATGAACCTGACACTGGTGACCCTCCTCTCCGTTTTGTTCCTTTATTACAATGATAAGCAAGGAACAACCAACCGTCTCGTAGTCCTCCTCCAGGAGCTTCCTCTGGGAAACAGAACCCATAAAGTCCATTTTTACTTAAGGATCGTTGATGATTAATATGTCTTTTGACCTTAGGATCTGAAGATACCAACTTCTCAATAAGTTCCTGTAAGGTACTGCAAATCGGCGGGGCTTCGAGCCTTAACCACGGATACTTACACTCTGTATATCCTTGTGCCCTTACCCACCTCTTAATGGGTTTTGTAAAACTTACTCCTTCAATGACTTTCTTGTCATCCCCAATAATCTCAGTCACCCAGGCAGCAAAAGACTCTCCTTGAGTGATGCTCTTATGTCCTTTAGGAAAAACAATTTTGATGTGGCCAGAACTGATCGCCTTTGGCAGGCGCCATGAACTATCCAACATCACGGATTGAGTTTTTTCTGTAGGGTAATAGGATGTAGCAGGTTCAGCTTGCTCATCCTCTACTGCCAGGCGAGAATCTTCATAATGTCTAACAGCAGCTTGTTCCCAATGTGGCAACATTTCACCTATATGCCCCGCTGCAGTCATTTCTGGCAACCAATATTGGGTACCTCGCTGCAAAAGACAGACTTCGCCAACGTGTGGATTGTAATGACGTAGAGTTGTTCCCAAACCAGGGACAAAAAGGGTCGGTCTGAAGTAGGGATATAAGTCCGGGTAGACAATAGAAGCATCTCTCTCACTACCCAGGACCTTCAAACGGATGCCTATTTCCGCTTTACCCTCTTTAAACTTCGCCTCATTCTTTTGCGGTTGCATACCCGCAACTTCAAGTGCATGGATTTCACGTTCCAGCTCCTCTGGGTATCTATTCCACCAGACCATTACCCAACCTGCCTACCACCGCCGGGATTTGGTGGATTTGGTGGACGATTACCTGGGTTTGGCGGAGGCCCTGCAGGAGTTGCCGGGGTGGCTGGCTGACTGGGACAATTAGGGTTTGCTGGTGTAGCAGGGCTAGCATGATTTTCAGAATTGTTGTTGTCTTGTGACATTTTAACTCTCCATGTTTTTATTTTTTGTCTCTAGGAGGACAAGGATCATTACCATGACTATCAGAATTTGAGATTCTTCCATCATGATTATGAATTATGAACTCTGTCCCCTGATTCCGGCTAACCACTCGCCCGCGATCGATGGCGTACTGTTTTATGTCAGTATGGATCGACGCTCTCTCTGCTCCGTTCCTTCTCACATCCCACCCACCTTTCGAATTGGGCACCACATGATGCTCTTTTCTTTTCACATCGGTCTCCTTATTATTACGTTTCTCTTATCAGTATGTATACGGTAGTACCGTGCGCAAGTCAACACATATTAACATTGCGCTATGTAAAATATTAACGTACAGTTAATATGGATGTGATTTAAGGAAAAAAAAGTGTTCCCGAGAAAAATTCTCTACAAGCCATTAAAAATATGATAAAAGATCGACTCTTAGAATTGAGAGGGAGGGACAATAATGACAATTGGCAAAAGGATTGCGAAAAAAAGAAAGGCCCAGAAGTTAACACAGGCGGCTTTGGCTGGTGCGGTGGGGGTTTCAACAGCATTTGTCAGCCAGATTGAGGGTGGCAGTCGAAACCCATCATATGGCCTAATGATAAAGATCGCTCACGAATTACAAGCCTCAATTGAGTCCTTGTTAAGCGGAGAATCCACGACCAGCAGTGATCCATTAGACAAATTACTCCACGCCATTACTCCCTTCTTGGACACTGACAAAAAAAAGAAAGTTATTGATTATATCTTTCTCCTTTCGGGCTCTAAGCATTACAGGGAAACCCCCTTCTTTTCATCTCCAACTGAATATGCGCAGTTTTTCATTCAAGAACTTAATATTAAAGATACTCCTGTTGATGTTTTTCAGATTGCGGAAAATTTTGGAGTGAAGTTTGTCAGAGCGGAACTTAAAGACTGTGAAGCCATTCTCTATAAAAACCCTGACACTCCACTTATATTATTAGATTCCAACAATCCCCATCAAGAAAGAGAAAAATTTACAGTCGCTATCATGTTAGGTCATTTGCTAATACCTTGGCATTTAAAGCATACTTTTTATAGATCGGAGGACAAAAGGTCTCTGGATAATGAAGATAAACTTGAGATAGAAGCTAGACAATTCGCAGGAGAATTAATGTTGCCTGGATTGCTAGTAAAAAACGATTTCAAGAAAATAGATCCTTCTATTGAAATATTTGAAAAATTTGCACGCGAAAAATATAGATGTTCTATGACAGCCCTTGCGCATAAATATTCAGAACACTATGGCTCAAGAGCCGTATACATCACATCAGACAAAACAGCTTTCACCAGAACTTATGATAAAGGTTTCCCTTACAAACTTGTTGATGATGTAACAGAGGGGTCAATAGCGTATTCTTTTATCGTAGATCCTCCTACGTCAAAAGAATCAAGGAGCGGCGTTGTTGAAGGAAGCATTTGGTTTAAAGACATTCCTGCAGGGATCAAGGTGGTCGAAGAGTCAATGCTTGACCCAAGATTTGGCATTACTGTTACTTTACTACAGCTTGAGCACAAATAGAAAAATTGCTTTTCTTATTTCTCCAGACTATTCCTACAAACTCTTTTTGTTGAACAGTACCTTGGTTACTTAATTAAAACCGCCATCGCAATACCAATCACTTGCTGATAAGGCCTGATACATCCCTGTTTGCCGTGAATTGCTATGTTGCCAAATCCAGGGGACCTTATAGTTTCGACACCTCATCAGTGGTTCGTTGTTACTCGTCTCCATGATCCATACCTGACCCAATCTTGTCGGGCCTTTTCCTTAACGCTCACCACCACGGCTCTTTACCGCAGCAGCTTAAGGTGGTTTGAAGCCTGCTCCTGCAAGCGGACTTCGAGGGACCTACCCTCATCTTTCGTGCAGCCTCGTGGCGCACTATTTCCACTATATACGTAATAACATATTAATCGCTTTCACAGCGAGTAAACTAACTACCCAGACAACCTATATCACATCCAGTAGGATGTAACATAACTATCTGTAATTGTAGTTAGTTGATCTTCTATTTTTCCTTTCAGAATAACAAGATTAACCGCCCATTTCTGACGTAGGGCATGGATGGTCAATGTGTGTCTCCCTGCCCCTCATTAATAATCTCAGGTCATCCCCTCCGAAAAAGAAAGTAGAACAATCATCAAGACGAACTTTTACCTTTCGGGAAATAGTCAGTGCAAACACATACCAAAATCTTGCAACATAGCTGTATTGTTTTTCTTCTGCTGTTTCAGGCCTGTGCTCCCTTGCAGGATGCAATCAATCCATACGAAGAGAATTTCAAATGCAAAGCAAAAGATGATACTGGCGAATGCATTGATACTCCAACGGCGTATAAAAAAGCCAGATATCCTGAGCCAGAATCAAGTACTGAGCAGGATGTAATTGATGAAAATAAACAAGCCATCCAGGACAACCGCTACAAAGTACTGACGGATCTTTTGGAAGAACCTGAAAAACCCATGCTGCAACCGCCAAAGATTCTTCGGGTTCTTCTCCTTCCATATAAAGGCGAAGACGACGAGCTGTTCATGACCCGTTATGTCTATCTAAAAATAGAAGATTCGAAGTGGATCCTCACAGATTTAAACGAGAAATAGCACATGTTCAGTCAATGTTTGCATAACATGTTTGGATCTGGAGAATATCTAAAATATTCAGACCTTGAGAAAATGACCAGACGAGATTCATTCTCTTCATTTCTCAATTATCTGGCCTATGATCCGAATCTGGAAATCTATCTAAATCAGGATGACAGCTTAGGCATGCTGTGGGAGTGCGTACCTGTTATTTATGCCGGCCCTAAAACGATCACTGCCCTGGAAGGATTATTTAGGGCAGGCTTGCCAAAAGATAGCGTCGTTCAGCTTATTTTCCATGCGGATTCTCATATCGAGCCGACCCTTGAGCGGTATCGCGCAAGCAGAACCAGAAAAGATCCGATTGTTCTTTCAAATACCGATGAAGTCATCGAATTCTTGAGTAAGGGAAAGAATGGTCTGAAATCCTGCAGCAATATTCCCGTTCGTAATTTTCGACTATTTGTTGCGGTAGCTATGCCAGGTGGCAGCCCTGACTTACCAACGGTAGAAGAATTCACAGATACTGGAAAGACAGCTACTTTGCTGGACATCAAGCGGCAAATGACGGAAACATTGAAGGCCGCATTGCTTTATCCAAGACATTTACAGCCGGAGGATTTATTGGAATGGACTCGCCGTCTGTTCAATCATTATCCAGATGAATATCCTGAGCATAATTTCAATACCTATAGCCCTGAAATTCCTATCCGCAAGCAGATCATAAACAGCGATACTGTCATCAAGGAAGAAAAAGATCACATGCATATTGGTGATAATTTCTTCTGCTGCACAACACCCAAAAATATTCCGCGTGAGATTGACCCTCTGCAAACTAACTCCCTGTTTGGAGGTATATGGGGTGTAGTCTCCGATGCCGAACAGATCAAGACGGACTTTTTGTACACTTTCAATATCGTTTTTGAGAGAGGGCTCGAAATGAAGATCCATTCCAAATGCAATCTGACCTTAAATCAACATGCAGTGGGATCATTGTCTCCACTACTCAGACGTAAACAGGGAGAATATCTTCAGGCCACAGATGATCTTGAGCGTGGAGTAAAGTTCGTCAAAATTATCCCTGTGTTCTGGGTATGGAATAAGGATCTGGAAAAAGCCAAAGATTCCTGCACAAGAGTCAGAAGATTATGGGAGAATCAGGGCTATGTTATGCAGCAGGATGATATGATACAGAAGATCCTCTTTTTGTCATCCCTCCCCTTCTGCCTATACACAGCAGGAAAAAATATAGAAAATCTAGAAAGGGATTTCACAGCACCTGTTCCATCAATTACACCACTACTCCCGGTACAGGCTGATTTTGCAGGATCCGGAACTGATCCCAAGCTGATATTCACCGGAAGAAAAGGACAGCTTGTTTCCTTGGATTTTTTTGATTCAGGAGCTGCCAATCAAAATGTATTCTGCTGTGCCACCTCAGGCTCCGGCAAATCCTTTCTGGTTAACTTCATCGCCTTTAACTACTATTCCTGCAAATCCATTGTGCGGATTATTGATATTGGTGGATCATACAAAAAAATAGCCAATATGCTTGGTGCCAAATACCTGGATTTCGCTCCTGGCACTGATATCTGTCTTAATCCTTTCTCAAATATCTTAGAGCCTGAAGAAGAACTGAAAAGTGTGGCCGCCGTATTTGCCCAGATGGCTTACGCCAATTCTGATAATGACAAGTGTGACGACACAGAGATGAACCTTGTTCGTAATGCAGTCCGCTGGGCATGGCAGCAAAAAGGGCAACAAGCAGATTCTGATTCTGTTTATGATTTCCTCATGCAGTTTCCCAATGTCCCTAATGCCAATTTGACAGAGATGGCGGACAACAAAAAACTCATCGAAACGGCCAGGAAACTGGCATTCAATATCCGTGAATTCACATCCCATGGTTTCTACGGCAAGTTCTTTGTCGGCCCCAGTAGCTTTGATATTCGAAATGATGAATTTGTTGTGTTGGAGCTGGAAAATTTGAAAGTTCAGCCTGATTTGTATCGGGTGGTTACTTTGCTGATTATCAATGCCGTCACTCAGGATCTTTACCTTTCAGATCGTTCACGTCCCCGTTTAATCATCTTTGACGAGGCCTGGCAATTCTTAGATAAAGCAGCCATGCTGGCACCGGTTGTAAACGAAGGCTACCGTCGAGCCAGAAAGTATAACGGCAGTTTTATGGTGATTACCCAATCGCTGATTGATCTGGAAAACTTTGGTGAAGTTGGCAATGTCATCAACAGTAACTCAGCATTTAAAATACTTCTGGAATCATCAGATTTTGATCAGGCAAACAAAAAAGGGCTGATTGATTATGACGATTTTACCATGAAGCTACTTAAATCCGTTAAGTCCAATCCTCCCCAATATTCAGAAATATTCTTCGACACACCGTTTGGAGTGGGTGTCGCACGATTGGTTGTGAACGACTACGCCTATTTTATCTACACCTCCAAAGCCGGTGAAATTGCGAGGATTGAGGGGATGGTGAATCAGGGAAAAACCTACCATGAAGCCATACAGGAAATGGTCATTTTGAGGGAACAGGGTGAACTGTAAACTTTGCACACTCCTGTTTGTCTGTCTTGTGGCGTCTTCTGCCCAGGCAACAATTACTAAGGATCTTGGTGTGGTTGGAAAAACGTATCCCATCGTAGAACCTGATATCATCCTTGAAATGAAACAAAAAATGGCAAATCAGGAACGAGTAAATTCAGCAATGCTGCGCAACAGGCTCCGGGATTACAAACCAGCTGATTTGCATGAATTACCTAACGCAACGAAAAACAATCAGAAAATTGTAGATATGACCTACACCTTGCCTGCTGATCTTCTCGATGCTGACGGCAAAATAATATACCCAAAAGGTTTCACATTCAATCCTTTGGATTATGTGACATTTCGGCGTGGCTTGGTGATTCTTAATGGCAATGACCGAGAACAGTTACGCTGGTTTGAGGAATCGCCCTACTACGAAAACCACCAGGCCATGCTGCTGATTACTGATGGCTCCGCTTACGATCTGATTTCACAACTACAACGGCCAGTATTTTACCTGACTAAGGATATTGCCATCCGTCTGCAACTTGCAACGGTTCCCTCTGTTGTGGTTCAGGAACAAGATAAAATGAGGGTTTTTGAGTTTGAGGTAAAGCCCACGGAAACAGACAGCGAGAATAGAAATGCGCCGGAATAAAGCTGTCTCTAGCATTATTGTTTTCAGCGGATTGTTTCTCCTATTAATCCAGGGAACAGCCACAGCAAAGTCTGGCCAATCATTTAACTATGGATCCGATGTTCATTGGGAGGAAATCGAACTGCAATTTGAAGGAATCTGCATCTGTCCAAGGCCACCACCAATATTTTATGAGGAGGGTGAAATCTGGAGTTATTGGGAGCCTTTTCTGTTGGAGGATACTGTCTCCATGGCAAATTACTCAACCTTTCAGGGAAAGGAAATGGGTACATCAGCGACCGATGAACTGGGTGGCAAAAACACTAGTTCCGACAGCGTAAATATCGCCAACGAATCTACCTTTGCTCAGGCTCATGCCTATTTGATGTCTCTCTTTTCCTTTGAATGTGAGCATGAAGATACAGGTATGTGGTGGAGTGAGTACGATTCCATGTGGCAGAACGATGAACTCTCCGCCGTAATTCATCCAGAGGCGACACTGTTCGCCAATAAGGCTGCTCAGATGGCTTGTATGACAGACGCACTTTCCGTAAATACATTCAATTATCCAATCAGTTTAATGCCCTGGTGCATCGGCAGCAGTGGATCCGTTTATCCTATGACGGGCCATGTGGATAACGACAATATTGTACAGGCCAACAATACAGTTGCCTCAAGGCTTATCTACAAACTCTGTAGACTGATGATGATCTGTGATCCGGCAGATAATCTCTGCGGATGCGATTACACACCTATCTGGATCAAACACCATTACAAGATGCATGTGGTACGGCCAGATGACCGAAGACCTGCGTATCCCGTGGGAAAAGCTGCAAAGTTTTACGATTCCGGACTCAATCCTCCTTACAACGGAGCCAAGGGTTCAAACGATGAATTCCTGTGGATGGTTTATAGAAAACAGAGATGCTGTACTTGCTGCCAATGAAAAATTTCTCACTATTCTTCTTATTGCTTTGTCTATTGCCCTCCAGTGATGTCCTGGCAGATATCACTGATTTTCCAGACATAGGCATCCCCGGAAACAAATACTCAAAGGAAGGGCAACTCGCAGCCGAGCAGAGCACAAAACTTTTTCAATCGCAGGCATTTCAGGAGAAACTGAGCTGTGAAAAGCGCCGCCTTGAGAAAGAAGTATTCAGTGAATTTATCAATCCAGTCAGGAAGGACCCCAGGGAGCAAAACGCTTCAAAAATCCTTGCTACTGACGAGAAGGTATATCTTTTCTTATCCAGTTCCATGCCGGATGAAACAGTTCACAATTATCTTCATTCCATAGCACAAATAAAGTCCTCGGAGATATCTCCAGTAATGAAAGGAATGGTTGCGGGTATGGCGGATAAAAAAGCCAACCTAAGATATTTTAGCAGAATTTTGAAGAATGACCTTGATTGCAACGACCAAAGAGAGCCACAAGGTGTTTGTTCACGGTTCAAGATTCCTATCAAGATGAATCCCATGCTGTTTAAACGATTCGAAATAGACCAGGTGCCAGCACTTGTTTATAGCACAACGGATGAAACGCTCGTTATCCGCGGCGATGCAAGCCTTGTATATCTTTTAGAAAAGGTTAGCAGCGAAGTTAACAGTACAGGTCTTAAAAAGCTGATTGCAATCTTTCGGGAAAGACGATGAGTAGTGAGAAAATGGAATCACCTGAAAGAGCAAGCTGTCCTGGATATATCGAAACAATCGCCATTGTTTTGTTGCTGCTTCTGCTTGCATTCTTTGGCTATGACAGAATGTTTGCTCAAAAAATCGTTGTTGTGGATCTCGTTGGATATCTGAGAACCCAGAAAGCCTTGCTTGCTGCCAAAGAAATCAGTGAGCAACAATGGAAAGACAGTCTGGATCGTGTTGAAGAGATGCTAAATGACCAGGCAAAGAATAATCCAAACCATGTTGTTATCCTGAAAGAGGTGGTTCTCAAAAATGGACGGGAAATCAATGTTCAGTAGAGTCAAAAAGAGACTATCCGATATCAGTCTGGACCCTTATGAAAAGAGCCTGGCCCTGGCATTTCTGGCAGCTCTATTACTCGGATTATGGCTCCCGCAACGCATTGCCGTTGCCACCAGCCCATCCCTTAATCATAGAGTGTTTTTTCTTGTTCACTCAAAAGCAGGAGCAATCAAAACAGGTGATTATCTGGTGGTCAAACAGCATGACACATCCTTTATCAAACAAGGTTTAAACAAGGAAACCGATAACCTGATGAAACAAGTGGGCTGCAGTCCCAGCCAATCCTTAATAAGGGATGTGGAGGGACAATTCTTCTGCAATGATGAATTCCTGGGAAGATCGTTGATAACAGACAGTCATGGCAATCCGTTGCCACAATTCAACTATAGCGGCACGGTACCGGATGACAGCTATTTTCTCATTGGATCTCATCCTCGTAGCTTTGACAGTAAATACTTTGGCTTTATTCATTCAGATGACATTCTCCATAAAGCTGTACCACTCTGGTAACTTGAAAAAACTTGCCGGATTTCTCCTGCTTGTTTGCCTGCTTCTACCAGTTATTACTGTGTTGGCTGAAGAAACCGGTAACAGATTTTACGGAGACACAAAACATGGCTGGTTCTGGTATGAAGATCCTCTTCCTGAAGAAGAGTTGCAAGAAGAAATTACCCAAAGAAAAGCAGTATCACTGAACTCATATTCGATAGATGATATTTGGAATATGCATCCTGATGATTTTCAAAACTTGCTCAATGACCTGCAAAAAAAAGCCGTCCAGTATCCAAACGAACAAAACATTCTGGAATATCTGAGCATGCAGGATGTAGCCAGACGTAAAGCCCTTGCCTATACAAATGTTGCCATGTACGTCACTCAAAAACACAGCGATCTTTTCAATGTAGCTCAGGTTTATCCATCTGCAAGACCTGGTATTACAGCAAGGGTACGTATGCAGCAAAACGAAATAACCCAAACCATTGCTACAGCAGGAAATAACCATGCCCTGATCTTTTTCGTCAGTCCCGGTTGTGACTTTTGTGAACAGCAGGCACAGATCCTCGCCTATTTCACAGACAAATATAAGTGGTCAATCAAGATAGTTGATATCAGCAGACAGATACAGGCGGCAAGCAGGTTCAATATCACCACTACTCCTACATTGCTTCTGGTGAAAAAAGGTGAAGATAAATCGCTTACTGTATCCACCGGTGTTATCACCTTATCTGAACTTGAAAGAAAGCTGTACCGTTCCATCCGCCACCTGCAAGGCAACACCCAGGGAGATCATTTTCTGATGTACGATTTTGAAAGAGACACTCCTCTTGATCCAACATCCATCCTCAAAAAAGGAAGACAGCCATGGGTACAAACAGACTGATCGTTGTAGCAAGTACAGTTTTATTACTGCTACCACTCCAGCTCAATGCTGCCTGGGTGGATGACTGGTTGCAGCAGAAAACCACAACGGCTCCCAACTATCTCCAGGGACAACAGCGAGGTTATTATTCTGCCGGATCATTCAGTGCCAGGTGGCCGAATACTGCAACGTATCCGATCACAGTGGAACCTCCCCGAGTAAAAGGTGGATGCGGAGGAATCGATCTCTTCATGGGCGGTTTTTCCTTTATGGATTCGTCATATTTGGTGAACAAGCTGCAGGGGATTTTATCCGGGGCAGCCTCCGTTGCCTTTGACATGGCTTTAAAGACTCTATGTGAACAGTGCGCAAACACCATCAAAAATTTCGAAGCAATATCCGATCAATTAAACAGTATGCAGATAGATGATTGTGCTGCCTCCAAAGAACTCGTTGGAATGGTGATGGATGAAAATGGATTTCACTCCACCGAAGTGATGAAGGAACGGCTCGGCACTGCCATAAAAGAGAACAAGTTAAGCCAGGGAATTGCAGATATGTGGCATCAGGCTTCTGAACAGGATAAAGCCAACAATAATGTTCCCCAGGCAGGAGATATTTCCAGCGCAATGAGTGGATGTAACTCTGAAATTACCACCACCTTTCTCTCGTCCGGATCCTTGCTTGATAATGTCGGCTCCAAGATGGGAGTACCGGCTAATCATATCGATCTTATCCGTGGTTTGATTGGAGATGTGAAACTCGAAGGTCCAACCAACGCCTATAAAGTAACATACGAATCCCCCTGTTCTGAAAACAACCCGGACGATATTAAATCTTTTGCAAACGGCGATGTATATGCAAAAAACTCCGGCGGTAACTGTAGTCAGATTACAGACACCAATCGCGACCTTAACCAATATGTAGCAACCACATTGCTGACTATTGCGAATAAAATAGAGAACAAGGGAACGCTTACAACCACCGAACAGACATTTCTAGCCACCAGTCCACTGGCAGCTCTGCCAATTATAAAAACAGCAGTGACAACAGATATGAAGGCAGCAGTTATTGGCAGCCTGGCTGACATCACAGCCAAAGCATATGCATTGCAAATGCTATCAGATCTCTATGTTCGTGCAGAGGTTGTTGCCAGAAAAGCCAAGGAGATGCTTGAAAAACAATCCGGCCCAGCTCTCGGACAACCCACAGAACGTTGTGCGGCTGTTGTTTTTGCCCAGAAAGCGGATCTGAATATCTCCCTTATGATTACAAGAATCAGAGAACTACAAGATGCTGCCCGAGCCAGTTACGTTGCAGCAGCAGATGAAATGTCCACCATTATGAATTATCTGGAACATATGCAAAAAGTTGAGGCACAGATGACTGCAGAACTCACCCGTCGTTATGGAAAAGATGTTGTTGCACGTTTGCAGATATAGCGATTGCATATAGTATTATTTGATATGATATCATACATAGCTAACAACCTGTAAATGAAGAAATATATATTTGTAACTTTCGCAATTTCTGTGTTTATGTGCATAGCCATGCCTGCCTGGGCACTGGATATGGAGTATTATACCTATGGCGGTTTTAACCCCATCGTCCAGGCATTTCAGAAGATCGCCTTAATCTTTAGCGACTCAGAATATCAGGGCTTGTTATATGTTGTTATGGTGCTGGGGATCCTGGCAGGAGTGGTGGCCTGGATGGCACGAGCTGCAACCGGTGCCCGGATCGTGCCTTTGACATGGGCAATCCCAGTATTTCTTGGGGCCATCATTTACCTTGCCCTGTTTGTGCCCAAGGGAAATATCACCGTATATGATCCGGTCTTAAACAGATTCCAGACCGTTGGTAATGTTCCTGATGCCATTGTTTTTACCGCTGGTTTTCTCAATAAGATTGAAAAAGGCATGGTGGATATCATTGATACTGCTGCAGCTCCTGGAACGTCGTACCAGACAACGGCAGGAGGAGTTGGATTCAAGGCCTTGGAATCAGTCAAAGGATCATCCCCAAAAGATAATTATGTGCGCACAAGCATGATTCGTTACGTGAAGGATTGTGTGACCTTTGAATTACTCCGCCCCGGCACCAGTCTCTCCTTAGATGATCTACGCAACAACAGTACCGATTTTTTGAACGAACTGGGCCAGGCTGTAAACCCATCTGTCTATACGGTTTATTACGATGCCACCAATCCTGAGGGATCTACAGTAACCTGTACAAATGCATGGGCAAGCCTTCTTCCGATATATGCAAACCCCGGTAATTACAATGAAGCCTTAAAAAAAGTCTGTAGCAAAGCATTCTTTGATCCAACAAATGCAGTGGAGATGAATACCTGCAAGACATTACTTTCCAGCACCCTGAATTTCACCACCGGATCCGCTGTTACCCCTGAAAAACTCATTCAGCAACGGCAAATCGCAGAAATCCTCTACAACTTTTATTACCAGGATGATTACGAGACCTCGGTGCTTATGGAAAGTAACCGAAAAATCACTTCCACAGGACTTGGTATCGGAATTACCATGAATGAGTGGATACCGATTATTCGAGCAATTATGACCGCAATTGCCATCGGTGTTATTCCATTTTTGGTTCTGTTTCTCCCCACTCCAATTGTAGGAAAGGCGGTTTCTGTCATGTTTGGCTTTTTTGTTTTTCTCACCACCTGGGGTATTACCGATGCTGTAATCCACGGAGCAGCAATGGATTACGCCACTTATGCTTTCGAGGATATGCGCCAGTCAAACCTGGGAGTGTATGCCATGGCAGCATTTCCCACCATTTCCATCAAACTCTTGGCTATGTTTGGAGTTATCAGGTCAGCAGGAATTATGCTGGCAAGTTTCTTCTCCATGATGTTGATCCGTTTTGGTGGCCATGCTCTGGCAATGCTTGCAGGGAATTTGAGCCGGATTGTGCAGTCATCAGGAGCCCAGGCCGGAAGATTGCTCACACCAGAAGGAACATCGTCTGCCATGAATCAACAGGTTCAAGCCGCAGGACTTCTGGCAGGAATGCCGGCACACAGGTTTACCAATATGGCAGCAGCACAAGCCTTCAGCACCCATCGCTCAGTCGGTGGATACAATGCTGCCATGAATGCCAAAGATTCTTTGCAGAAATCTGGTCAGATTGGCAATAGTACATCAGACAAAGATATGGCCACCATGATGGCATCTTCCAGAATGAGTGTAGGAACAAAGTCTGGGCCGGTTGAAATATCCACTGCTCCAGATGGGCACAGTACCAGAACAAAATCTGAAACAGTCAACGCTGACGGTTCCACTACCGTCACGACCACCGGCGCGGACAACACCGGAGTGGCTGTTGACACCATGGCTGAGGGCCGTGCCGCTTACTCTGTCGATAGCTCTGGAAACCACCAGACCACTTACGCAGCAGTCAATGGTCTGAATCCTGTTACCGTGGGTGCCATGGCCCAACAGCAACAAATTGTGGCGGCTTCAAACAACCTTGGCAGCAGTCAGAACTGGCAGCTGGCAATGGATACAGCTAAAAGAGCAAGTCTTTCCAGCAGTGAAGCCAGTGCTTTCACAACTCGGCTAGACAATGCAACTCGAGAAAACTGGAGAAGAGCTATAAGCGACAAATCCAGTTTTACTCATTCCATGAGTGAAGATGTTAGGACACAGTTTCAGAGCAGTGTAGGAGCGGGGTTCAAAGGAATATTCAGCAGTGGTGGTCAGCTTACTGTGGTTGGCAACAATGGTGAATCAGTAAACTTCAATGTATCCGAGGATACAGCCAAAGCTTTTGAAAATACTGCATCACAGGTTCGTTCAGAATCCCTTCAACAGACTTTACAGGATTCCAAAAGTCTCGATTACATGACGAAACTGGCAAAACAGATAGGAGCGACTGAAGTCTATTCGTACCTAAATGATGCAAGAGATATGAGAAGTTCCACCGAATCATATGGAGCAGATCTTACCACAGCTTTAGTCAGAAATTACGCCACAGAACGCTATGGAAGCGAATCGCCTGAAAACGTTCGGCGCACCATAAACGACTTTAACCATTTTCTGACCCGACAGGGAAGCCAGGGCGTAAACAATATGAAAGATATTGTAACCGGATTTGTTGGTGGCAATGGCTACGGTTGGGGGAATACTGCTGATACCGTCGCCAATACCATTGCCAACACCAGAGATCACGCCCAGAATCAAGATTTTAAGCAAAATATTGGAATGGCCGCAAGTGTAGCAGGATCAAAAACCTATGGTATCCAAGATGACACTCTCGTGAGGCCACAATCAGGCATTCCTATGGATAACCCAAATGCAGGATCTGTTACTGATCCAGCTCACGATATTCGCAACAGAAACCGCACAGAGGAATCAGGCAACGGTGGCATTCATACAACCGCGGGAGAACTCATGAAAGACATGGCCGGATTGAATAAAGGTGCGCCCCCAAGACCTACTCATGATTTCTACAGGAACCAGTCTTTTTATTATGAAAGCAATCTGGTTGAGCCTCTGAAACAAGATGGTGGGATTGTACTGCCTTCCGGCCAGGTGATTCGTGGCGATACTGGCTACGCAGCACCGCAAAATGATAAAGATTTTTTTAAGGGAAGCGTGTTTGAAAAGAAATAAACGCCGTTCTCAATCATCATTAGGACGATGAAAAATGTTCCCAGGAAGAAAAGACCAAGTACGATCAAATTCTGGTTCTTCCTTAAACAACTCATCATGGTCACCCCCATGAAGCCCTTTATTCTGACCAGACCTTTTCTCATCCTTAAAGAACAATTTAAGAAGGACCAAGAGAACCACCCCTATAATAATGCTGATTGTTCCAATAGTCATGCTATCCCTCTTGATAGTAGTAAAGCGGCTATAACATATGCCTCTTCCTGAGAATTACCACTCTCCATGAATATGTCAAGTGAGCGGCTAATGCCTTCCCCCACCATACACCAATCAATTGATAATTCAAATTCTGTCTTCCCCGTGAAGAGTTTTTCTAATGGCAGAACAACCCATAATCCACCGAAATCAAACTAAAAAACCTCCAAGATACCTTCTGGAAGCTGATCACCTCCCGTCAGGGCACAATACAGTAACGCTATTTTTGCACTTTGGGCTTGACGAACCGTCAGAACGTTTGTACATTATACAGAAATGACATTATAGCACAATGAAGGACGGGTTATGAAAGTGAACATAAAAAAATTGGCAACAGTGCAAACAGGATACTCATTCAGGTCACGCCTTGAAGCCTCAGCAGGTGGCAAGGTTGCAGTTATCCAAATGAAAGACCTACTTCACAACAACACTGTCGACTGTAGTGAATTCGTAAAAATAGACATGGACGCTGTCAAAGACCGCCATTTGGCACGAAAAGGAGACCTAGTGTTCAGGTCGAGAGGTCAGGTTACTACTGCAGCAATTCTTATGGAAGATCCAGGCAAAGCTGTTGTGACTGCTCCTCTACTGAGAATCAGAGTTACAAAATTAAACAAAATTCTGCCGGAATACCTGAACTGGTATATCAGCCAGAGGGATGCACAGATATTTTTGACAAGCAGAGCTAAAGGGACGGTCCAAAAGATGATCAGCAAGCAAGCCATCGAAGATCTCGAGGTTTTCCTTCCCACCCTGGAACAACAAAAGAATATTGTCGAGCTGGCCTCACTATCCGCTCGGGAACAAAGCTTATTGAGCACGCTGGCTGAAAAGCGGGAGCAATATATTTCAACAGTATTAATGCGGTTTGCAAAAGGAGAGTAAAGAATGAGCAGCAAGATTGATCAAAGAGACATCAACAACGCAGCATGGGCAGCGTGTGACACCTTTAGAGGAGTTGTTGATCCGGCACAGTACAAAGACTATATCCTTGTGATGTTGTTTTTAAAATATATCTCTGATGTATGGCAGGATCATTATGAAACATATCAAAAACAGTATGGAGATGACGATGCCCGCATCCGACGCAAGCTGGAAAGGGAACGTTTTGTTCTCCCAGTTGTTAAATTAACCGAAAAAGATGAGAAGACAGGTAAAGTTACTATTCTGGATGAGTTTCCTGCAACCTATTACAGCCTTTACGAACGTAGTCCGACCGCCAACATCGGCGAACTGATCAATATCGTCCTCGACCACATAGAGGAGTCAAACAAGAGTAAGCTCGAAGGGGTTTTCCGTAATATCGACTTCAACAGCGAGGCCAACCTCGGCAAAACCAAAGATCGCAACCGTCGTTTAAAGCAGCTGCTGGAGGATTTCCACAAACCACAGCTCAACATGAAACCCAGTCTCGTTTCAGAAGATGTAATTGGCAGCACCTATATCTATTTGATTGAACGTTTTGCCTCAGATTCAGGCAAAAAGGCTGGAGAGTTCTTTACCCCACTGAAGGTAACAGAACTGGTAGCCAAACTTGCTGGGCCAAAACCTGGTGACCGTATCTGCGACCCTGCTTGTGGCTCTGGTGGCCTTTTGATTCAGGCGGCAAAACAGGTCGGCGACCGCAATTTTGCCCTGTTCGGCCAAGAATCCAACGGCAGTACTTGGGCCCTCTGTCGCATGAATATGTTCTTGCACAGTTTTGACAGTGCCCGGGTGGAATGGTGCGACACCCTAAACAGTCCGCTTCTGGTGGAAAATGACCGCCTGATGAAATTCAACTGCGTTGTGGCTAATCCTCCATTTTCTCTAGACAAATGGGGTGCGGAAAGTGCTGAGAGCGATCGGTACAACCGTTTCTGGCGAGGCGTCCCTCCTAAGAGCAAGGGTGACTGGGCGTTTATAAGTCACATGGTAGAGATTGCTCTGGAAAAAAATGGGCGTGTTGCAGTGGTTGTTCCAAACGGGGTTCTTTTTCGTGGAGCTGCCGAAGGGCGAATCCGCGAAAAAATGATTGAGGAAAACCTCCTTGATGCTGTGATCGGACTTCCGGGCAACCTCTTCCCAACCACTAATATCCCGGTGGCCATTTTGGTGTTTGACCGAGCTCGAGAAAAAGGCGGAGCGAAAGAATCTTGCAAAAATGTCATTTTTGTGGAAGCCAGCCGGGAATTTATATTAGACAAAAAACAGAACACCCTTTCGGAAGATCATCTGGAAAAAATAATGAAAACCTACACCACTCGTTCCGAAGTGGAAAAATATGCACATATCGCCGACTACGAAGAGATCAAAGAAAACGACTTCAACCTCAATATACCCCGCTATGTGGATACCTTTGAAGAAGAAGGGGAGATCGATATAGATGCCGTACAGCTGGAAATTGAGGAATTGGAAAAAGAGCTGATTGATGTGCGGGCGAGGATGTCCGACAAGCTCAAGGGGATTCAGCGATGAAGCAAAGATACGAACTTCCCGTCGGCTGGAAACAAACAATGCTCAAAAAACTCGTAAATAAAGATTTCAAGAATGGCTACTCTCCAAATTGTCCCGAAAAATCGAATGGAAATTGGATTTTAAGTTTGGGGAACTTAACTGAAAATGGATTTGACCCGACTCAAGCTAAACCTGCTCCAATAGATGATGCTAGAGTTAAAGATTTTCTTTTAGAATTCGGTGATTTTCTAATAAGCCGATCAAATACATTGGATAAAGTTGGACGAACAATGCTTTTTCGAGATGAGATTGAAAATTGCTCATATCCAGATCTGCTAATAAGATTTCGTGTAGACGAAAATCAAGTGTACAGGGAGTATTTGGAAAGTTACCTAAGAAGTCCGCAAGTAAGAAAGTACATCCAAAGCTGTGCTTCAGGTACCAGCAATACCATGGTTAAAATTAACAAAAAAGTGGTAGAAAAAATTCCTATTATTTTACCACCTTATTCGGAACAAAAAGCCATTGCCGATTTGCTTTCCACCTGGGATGAGGCTATCGAGAAAACAGGCCGAATTATTCAAGCAAAGAAAAAACATTTAAATGCGCTTTATCAAAAATTTTTTGTTCCAAGAAGTTCACTAAATTCTCATTGGAAAAAAGTAAAAATAGGTAGCTTGCTTACGTCAAGAAACAAAAGGTCAATACCAACGGAAGCATGCCCCTTGTACTCGTTAACCATTGAAGACGGAATCACCGAAAAAACAGACAGATACAACCGTCAAGCTTTAGTAAAAGATACAAACAATAAAAAATACAAAATTGTTTTTCCGAACGATATTGCTTTCAACCCAGCAAATCTCCGCTGGGGAGCAATAGCACGCTCTGAGGTTAATCATAATGTCTTAATTTCACCTATATACGAAGTTCTTAAGATTAATAGCAATGCAGTTGATGTTGATTTCTTAACGCACCTTTTAACCTGCCCTCGGCAAATTGGGATTTATGCTACCAAAACAGAGGGAACGTTAATTGAGCGCATGGCTGTAAAACTAGACGCCTTTTTATTATTGGATATCCTCATACCTGACAACATAAATGATCAACAGCAAATAGCCGAAACCTTATCAGCCGCCCGGCAGGAAATCGATCTGATGAAAGTTTTGGCGGATAAATACAAAACCCAGAAGCGTGGCCTAATGCAAAGAATGCTCACCGGTACGTGGCGGGCAAAACCAGAAATCCTAAATAAATACAAGGAGGCTTAATTATGGCAAAGGGTAAAAATCAACATGTTGTAAAACATCCAGAAGGCTGGGCGGTTAAAGGCGCTGGCAACAGCAAGGCAACCAAAGTGACCCAGACGCAGGCACAAGCCATAGAAGTGGCACAGAATATTGCTAGGAACCAAAAGTCAGAGACCAAAATCCATGGACAGGACGGAAAAATACGAGCGGGCAACAGCTATGGTAACGATCCGTGTCCACCAAAAGATAACAACTAAGGAGAATGAATGGGAAAAACTTTCAAAATATTGAGCATTGATGGTGGCGGGATTCGCGGTATATATCCAGCCCATATCCTTCGCTGTATTGAAGAACGCCTTCAAGTTGATCTGTACGAATCTTTCGATATGATCGCTGGGACAAGCACCGGCTCTATTATCGCAGCCGGAATTGCTACCGGTGTGCCCGCTGCTCATATTGTCGAAATGTACAGCGAGCACGGAGCCGGAATTTTTGAGAAAAAGAAAAAATTCGTGCCTAGTAAAATTCAGCCGATGCTAAGCAGTGTCTACAACTCACACTGCTTGAAGACTGTGCTGGAAGGTGTTTTTCAAGAAAAGCGATTGGGTGAAATAGAGAAACCACTCCTCATTCCGTCGACCGATATCGGCAACGGATGTGTTCATGTTTTGAAATCAGGCTACTCGAAAGAATTCACTCGAGACAATAACGTTCTGGTCAAAGATGCAGTATTGGCCTCCTGCTCTGCACCAACATATTTCGATCCACACAAGCTTGACCATTATCTCCTTGCTGATGGTGGGCTTTGGGCAAACAACCCCGCCTTGACTGCAGTGATCGATGCCCAGAAACGTCTTGGAGTCAATCAAGACGATATTCAGATACTGACTATCGGCACCGGGCATTCCAAAACAATGTACGGCACAGATATGTCGCGCAGCTGGGGATTAGCAACCGGCTGGAAGCAAAAAGAGTTTATCAACTTCATTCTGTCATTGCAGAGTCAAAGTGCCATGAATTACTTGCGGCTTCAACTTCGCCTTGAGCAGATAAAACGGATTGATTTCGAAACAGATTTACCATTGCCGATGGATGATGTGTCAACAATTGATGATTTACTAACCAAAGCGGATCATGACTTCACACACCATTCTGAAGCAATCCGGGAATTTATTGTGAAGGAGAGATCTACAGGTGAGTAATATCATTTCTCGTGAGGAGGCTCTGCTTAATGCAGCATCAAAACTGGATATATCACCATCCAAGTACAGGCAGGCAATAGAACGTTTTCAATCCATACAGACTTACCTGACGGAAGGTGAATACCAGGATGCGACCGGCCAGCCGGAAATTTACCTACAGGGCTCTTTTAAACTTGGCACTGAAATCCGCCCATATAAAGACAGCAAGGACGCTGACTATGACATTGATATCGTTTGCCGGCTCGAGCACGAAAAGGAAAAGACCACCGCAGATGTCGTAAAGCATCAGGTTGGAGATCATTTGAAAGAGCACGGCACGTACTCAAAGATGCTGGATGACGAGGGTAAAAGATGCTGGACCCTGAATTATGCTGAGCAAGATGGTATTGGCTTTCATATGGATATCTTGCCATCAGTGCAGGAGGAATGGAATACCTTCAGTGACCATTATTGGCATCGCAGTGCAATTGCGGTAACTAACCAAAACAGTGAAGATAATTCGTATAATTGGACAACCAGTAATCCCAAAGATTTTGCAGAATGGTTTTACGATAAAAACAAAGCCACCTTTGACAGTGTCAAACTGGATCAAAAACAGCTTCTATTCGAAAGCTACAGGCAAGACGGGCTCTTTACAGACAGAGACTCTATTCCAAACATCCACGTAAAAACATCTTTGCAGAGAGCTATTCAGTTACTTAAAAGACATCGAGATGTGCGATTCTGTCATCATGAAAATGAAAAATACAAACCAATTTCGATGATTATCACTGTTTTAGCAACGCAGGCCTATCGAAATGAATCAACTATCTATGAGACACTGGGCAACCTGGTCGATACCTTCTCCAGACATGCCGACCAGATGCAGCCGACGTTTCGTTTCGATGAAGCCATTGCTAACTCGTCATATACCTTGATTACACGAAGAGCTGATGGAACCTGGAATATCCCCAACCCGACAAACTATGGCGAAAATTTTGCCGACAAGTGGCACGAAGACAATCATGCAAGAGCAAAGGCTTTTTTTAAATGGGTAACATGGGTCAAAGATGATTTTACAAATATCGCCGAAAGCCTGAATGAAAGCCACTATATCAACGCTTTAGGTTTCGATGAAGCGAATAGAGCACTAACCACCTCAACAATCAGGGCATTGGTCTTCAATGTGCCGCATAGAGAAAAACCTTGCTGGCCTATCAGCCTGGTACTTTCTGCCAAAATAACTGCAAAGTTCAAAAATTACAGGAGCTGGGAAAGCTTTCAATCGGGTGATCCTCTAAAGAAGAAGGTGGATCTTCTGTTTACTGCCACAACTAATGTTCAGTCTCCTTTTCAGGTTTTCTGGCAAGTGGTGAACACTGGGGAGGAGGCTGAAAATTGGGGTCAACTACGAGGGCAAATTCGTCCATCAACAACAGCTGGTGTTGGCGGCCTAACCCAAAAAGAAGCGACTGCTTACACCGGTGTTCATTGGGTTGAGTGCTTCATTGTAAAAAACAGTATGTGCGTAGCACGTAGCGGTGAATTTATAGTGAGGGTCGTTTGAATATGGCTGAGAACAAACCAAAAGAAGTCACCAGATATATTAAAAAAGAAGTGGAAAGGGAACTGTGGGCTCGGGCTGCTGGAAGGTGCCAATTTAACGGGTGTAACCGCATACTCTACAAGTCTCCGGTCACCCAAGAGCGGGTCAACATCTCAGAGAAGGCGCACATCTATTCCTTTTCTGAAGAGGGACCACGCGGCTGGGGACCGTTCAAGACAAACCCACAGAGCCTGAATGATGTTGGAAACTTAATGCTGATGTGTCATGACTGCCACAAAACAATCGATCAGGATAAGGAAGGTCTCAAATACTCTGCATTATTGCTCAAAAAATGGAAAAAAGAACATGAGCACCGTGTGGTTACAGTTACTGGCATTGCAGCCAACAGAAAATCTCATGTGGTCCTTTATGGTAGTAATATCGGAGAACAAAGATCGCCACTACAGCCGGAAGATGCCATGGAAGCAATGTTTCCAGAGCGATATCCTGTTTCAGAAAACTCAGTTTGCCTTTCAATGACCTGCTCCCATGAAGATAAGAGTGCAGCTTTCTGGGAATCGGAATCCGCACATTTGAATCGGGCATTTGATCAGAAAGTATTGCCCTTGATTGAAACCGATCCGACCAAACATTTCTCGCTGTTCTCTATGGCTCCCATTCCACTGCTGATTCAGTTGGGATCTCTTTTTACGGATAAGATTTCCGTCGATACCTACCAGCCCATCAGAGAGCCCAAAGGCTGGCATTGGCAAGATTTTCCAGAAGGCTTTGAGTTTGTCATAAAAAAACCCAGGGAGCTATCCGGCGATCCGGCACTTGTTATTTCGCTAAGCGACTTCATCGGCTTTGAGCGAATAAAAACGGTCATTGGCGAAAATGTATCGATATGGGAACTGACTGCTCCCGAACGTTACATTGGTAACGACACCATTCGCTCAAAGGCACAACTTTCGATGATGAGAACAATTATACGTAAGATCATGGTTTTGATTAAAGAGGCCCATGGTTCAACAACACCTCTTTCGGTTTTCCCAGCTATGGCTATCTCCTGTTCCATTGAAATGGGTAGAGTAAGAATGCCGAAAGCAGATATGCCGTGGGTCATTTATGACCAAAACTACAAAGAAGGTAAATTTATAAAAGCAATAACCATAGGAGACAGCCAATGATAACCAACGAACAAAAGAAAGTCATTATCGAAAACATGATCAAACTGCTGGAGCTCCCTGATTCAGCCTATGATAAAGCACGTAAAAGGTACGAAGATCTTGGAGAGTGGTTCGACCGTAAAGAGTCTGCTGTATCAGCTAACAACCCACATATTTTCCCGCAGGGCTCCTTCCGTCTTGGTACAGCCATTCGGCCTCTTGACGAGAGCGAGGAGTACGACCTCGACCTTGCTTGCAAACTCCGAGACGGTATAGACAAGGACAGCCATACACAAGAATCCCTGAAAAAGGTTATCGGGATTGAGCTTGAGGCCTACCGGAAGGGACGGGGCATTAAAAAAGAGCTTGAGCCTAAGCATCGCTGCTGGCGTCTTGAGTATCAAGATGACCTCAGTTTTCACATGGATATTGTTCCCTGCATACCGGCAGATGAAGTGGGACGCAAGACTATTCTGGAATCTCTGCGCAAAACTGGATTAGATGACTTCGTTGCGGGGGCTGCTTCCCAGACAACGGTTTCGATTACTGATGATCGTCATGAAGGCTTTACGAATATTTGCAGTAACTGGAATATAAGCAACCCGGAAGGCTATGCAAAATGGTTTGAATACAGGATGAATCCGCAACAAACCAGAATCCTTCTGGAAAAGGCTCAAGTTGATGATGTGCCTTTGTTTAAGAAAAAGACACCGTTGCAGCGTGTGATTCAACTTATGAAACGGCATAGAGACAATTGGTGTAAGGATAATCCTGACTCCAAACCGATCTCTATCATTATCACAACACTTGCTGCGAGAGCCTATAGCGGTGAAATCGATATTGTCGCTGCTTTGGGGAATGTGTTGGAAAAAATGGGAGGCCTCGTCAATACTGCCAAGCCACGAGTTCCCAATCCTGTTGACCCGAACGAAGACTTTGCAGACCGCTGGTACAGGAGTGATTGTTTACATCTAAGGCTTGAGGAAAACTTCAATGCATGGCTTCTGCAGGCAAAAAAAGACTTCCAGCATCTTACTTCTACGACAAATACAGAATTTCTTTGTGATCAGATGAACGAAAAGTTTTCATTGCGTGTAAACCAGTCAGAGCTGGAGAAACAGCTGGGTGTCAGTGCAGCCACAGTTAACATCATAACTCCTAAGACTCACACCATTGACCGACAAGACTCAGCCAGACCTTGGCGATGGTAGATAAATGGGAGTAAACGTATTGAAATGTTTGAACCAATTTCTGGATGATTACCCTAGCATGTCAACAGCACCATGCTTTAATGCTGGTGTATGCCTGCGTGGCAAATTCCATTTCAAAGCTGATATTTCCGGCAGTGAAGAAATTGAAGACAGCTACAAACTGGAAATCATCGTGCCAGAAAAATTCCCTCAGGCACTGCCAAAGGTTAAAGAAACGGGCGGGAAAATTCCAAAGGACGGAAATTTCCACGTTAATCCAGATGGTTCACTATGCCTTGGATCTCCACTCAGGCTTCTGAAAAAAGTCCATAGTTTTCCCGACTTGAGCGGTTTTGCTAGCAAATGCCTTGTACCATATCTCTATGCTATTTCTTACAAATTGAGAAATGGTGGTGACTTTGTATTTGGTGAATTAGCCCATGGTGAGCAAGGCATCGTGGATGACTATTCCCACTTACTTGGACTACCGGAACGCGCCCAAATAACACAGGCTATTCAGTTATTGGGTGTCAAAAAACGAATAGCAAACAAAAGACCTTGTCCCTGCGAATGCGGTAATAGACTTGGGGCTTGCTCTTTTCATCATAAGTTAAATGATTTCAGAAAAATGGCACCTGTCTCGTGGTTCAAAGCACATGCCTTAAATGACTGGAACCGAATTTAGGGCAAGAGAGGATATATGAGCAAATTTCAAATTAACGAAAAACATCTTTCTCAAATTCCGGCCTTACAGCTCCTTATTGGCCTGGGCTTTGAATATATTGCGCCTGCTGAGGCATTGGATGAAAGGCTGGGCAGGACATCGAATGTACTCTTAGAAAACATTCTGAGGAATCAGCTCAAAGTTATTAACCGCATTAGATACAAGGGAAATGAGTACCTTTTTAGCGAAGAAAACATACAGTCTGCCATCCAGAAGCTAAAAAATATCAAATATGATGGATTGCTGAGAACAAATGAAGCGGTTTATGACCTGTTAACGCTGGGGACTGCGATGGCGCAGACCATCGAAGGGGACTCAAAGAGTTTCTCTCTAAATTATATAGACTGGCGCAATCCACTGCGAAATCGCTTTCATGTAACCATTGAATATAGCGTTGAACGTTCAAGAAGCACAGAGACTGTTCGCCCGGATATAGTCTTGTTTGTCAATGGTATTCCTTTTTGCGTGATTGAGTGCAAAGCTCCTCAGATTGAGGTGGAACAGGCTGTTTCCCAATCCATCAGGAACCAGAATGATGAACACATACCGAAACTGTTCATTTATACACAATTGGTTCTCGCCATAAATAAAAACAGTGCCAAGTATGCAACAACTGGAACTGCGGCTAAATTCTGGGGTATGTGGAAAGAACCTCAAATGGACGCGGGAGAGAGCGCTTTCGGAAAACTTCAGGAATTAGTTAACACACACCTTCCCACTGATATTATTTCCAAACTTGCGACCACTCTTAATGCCACTACTGCATATTTAGACGCAGATCGCCTTGTTACAGAGCAGGACAAATCGCTGTATTCTTTATGCCGACCAGAGAGATTATTGGAACTGGCATGGAAATTTACTGTTTTTGATGGCGGCATAAAAAAGGTGGCTCGTTATCAGCAATATTTTGTGACAAAATCAACTCTTAACCGTCTGAAGCACTTTGACAACACTGGGGCCCGTAAGGGAGGTGTTATCTGGCACACACAAGGTTCCGGGAAGTCCCTAACAATGGTTATGCTAGCAAGAAACCTTGCTTTGGATATTGACATATTAAATCCCAGGATAGTGTTGGTAACAGACAGGGACGATTTGGATAAGCAGCTTGGCAATACTTTTGCCGCCTGTAATCTTGAGGCCAATCGTGCCAGCTCAGGACGCAATCTACTGGAATTGGTTGCCGAGAAGCAATCCGGGATCATCACCACGCTGATCCATAAATTCGACAAAGCATATGCAGTAAAAAAGTACCAAGATGAATCAACTGATATTTTTATTTTGGTGGATGAAAGTCATCGGACTCAGTTTGGATCATTCTCTGCCCGCATGAGACAAATGTTCCCCAATGCCTGTTATTTGGGATTCACCGGAACTCCTCTACTTAAAAAGGAAAAAAATAGTTTCACTAAATTTGGTGAGTTGATTGAGCCGCATTATTCAATCACCCAGGCTGTAGAAGACGGGGCCGTAGTTCCTCTCCTCTATGAAGGGCGTCATGTGGAAATGACCCAGAACCAATCAGCTGTTGATTTGTGGTTCGAACGTCATACGCAGGGACTTACCAAAAAACAACAAGCGGACCTGAAACGTAAGTACGCACGGGCGGAAATGCTCAACAAAGCAGATCAGGTCATCTACATGAGGGCTTTCGATATCAGCGAGCACTACCGCTCCAATTGGCAGGGAACTGGATTCAAAGCTCAACTAGTTGCCCCGAACAAGGCTTCTGCCCTCAAATACAACTCTTATCTCGACGAGATCGGTATAGTATCTTCAGAAGTTGTTATTTCTCCTCCGGATATGCGTGAAGGATACGATGAGACCGATGATGAGACAACAGATGACGTGTTGAAATTTTGGCTAAAAATGATGAAACGCTATGGTAACGAAGAAGAATACACCAAACAGCTTATCAACCAGTTTAAACATGGTAGCGAGCCTGAAATATTGATCGTAGTATCTAAACTTTTAACCGGTTTTGATGCCCCCAGAAATGCTGTTATGTATTTATGCCGGGTTTTAAAGGAGCATACCCTTCTTCAGGCAATTGCACGAGTAAACAGACTGTTTGAAGGGAAGGAATTTGGCTATATTGTTGATTACGCAAGTGTCCTCGGAGAATTAGATAAAGCCCTGACCATGTACAGCGCGTTTGAAGGGTTTGACGAATCTGACCTTGTTGGCACACTCACCTCAATAAACAGTGAAATAGAAAAACTCCCTGGAAGACACTCAGATCTTTGGGATCTTTTCAAGACAGTAAAACACTCCTATGATGAAGAAGCATATGAGGTTCTACTGGCAGACGATGAAATCAGGGAAGAATTCTACGGACGTCTTTCGGAGTTTGGTAAGAACCTAGCGATTGCTCTTTCTTCTGAACGTTTTTTGTCTGAAACGGATGACAAAACATTATCAAGATACAAGGCTGATTTACGCAAATTTATGTTGCTTAAGGCTGCAGTGAAACTGCGCTATGCGGAGGCAATTGACTACAGGGATTATGAGCCAAAAATTAAAAAGCTTTTAGATACGCACATACAAGCGAATGAGGTAATTCAGCTCAATGAGCCTGTAAATATTTTTGACGACAAGATGTTCAATCAGGTCAAAGAAGAGCAAGGAGTATACCAAACAAAAAAGTCCACTGGGTCAAAAGCCGATACGATTGCCCATGCCACTAAAAGAGTAATTACAGAAAAAATGGATGAAGATCCGGCGTTTTATGAAAAATTCTCAAAACTTATCCAACAAGCTATCGAAGATTTCAGGGCAAAGCGGATCTCTGATTTAGACTACCTGAGCAAGGTTGTGGATATCAGGAATAAGGTCGTTGGAAAAGTACATGATGATATCCCAGAACAGCTGACCGGCAAAGAGGACGCCATGGCTTACTATGGTGTATTAAAGCCATTCCTTGAGAAACATGATTTGAATGGACCTGGTCTTGAAACCATTACAGCTGACACGGCTATTGCCATCCACAGCATCCTAGAGACGCATAAAAAAGTTCATTTCTGGGATGATGAAGATGCACAAAACCAAACAGCAAATGAAATTGACGATTATCTATACGACGAGCTCAAAACAGAAAAAGGCATTGAGCTATCATTGGATCAAATGGATGAAATAATAGAAAAGGTTCTGCAGGTGGCAAAGCACAGGAGCTATAATTGATGGGGGCAATAAGCAAAAACGAAAGACACTCAGTTGTTTATGGTCGAAAGTCCATTAATTTCAGTCTGTTCTATTGCAACAGAAAAACCATGGAAATTGCGGTGCATCCTGACAGTACCGTTATTGTCAAAGCGCCCGTACAATCAGACATTGCAATTATAGACAAGAAGGTCATTAAAAGAGCTCGCTGGATTCTTAAACAGCTGAATTATTTCAAGCAGTTTAATCCCAAGACGCCTGATCGATGTTACGTGAACGGTGAGACTCACCTGTATCTTGGAAGGCAATATCGTTTAAAGTTAACCCAGGGATCAGAAAACTCTGTCAAATTATCTCGTGGATTTTTTAATATCACTTGCCGGAGTGAGCCGACTCCTGACATAGCCAAGACACTTTTAAATCAATGGTATTTGAAAAAGGCGCAGATTCAATTTGTTGAGAGTTTGGACCTCTGTTGGCAGAAATTCAATGGTCTCGGAATTGGCAAGCCTAAACTATCCATTAAACGAATGCAAAAACGGTGGGGCAGCCTTTCAGGTAAAGGGACGGTGACCCTCAATACAGACCTGATCAGAGCGCCTAAAGAATGCATTGAATATGTTGTTACGCATGAGCTGTGTCACCTGAAATATCATGATCATAGCTCAGAATTTTATAAGCTTCTCGACTCTGTCATCCCAGGTTGGGAGAAAATTAAACATAAACTTGAACTTAGTATGGTGTAGATATAAAAGGAATAACTTGATTTTTACAAACCACAAATTCGACATAATCTGTCCTCCAGAATAGCTGGCTTGATTGCTGAAGAAAACACATAAACCCTATGATTGGGAATTTACACGCATCATTCGACAAGGAACTGAACTTTCGAATGATGCGTGTAAGGAGTAATAAATTGTGAATGAAAGTAAAATTTTTGGGAAATTTTCAGAGTTCTTCCATTGTACCACTAATCTGCTTACTCTCTGGCTGAAGGACGTCTTGAATACTGTCGATCATGAAACATGGTGGCAGACTCTGGTTGTTCCAAAACTCTCTTATCAGCAGGCACAAAGAATTAAGCATGACAATATTACCCAGCTAGGGCGGCTGGATTTAGCTGCTCTACTGAGGATAATGGATAAAAACTGGTATGAAATTTCACAGCAGAAAAGACTGACGACCCGTGACAGGCACTATGTAAAAGAGATGCAAATTATCCGTAACCGGTGGGCACATAGCGACACCTACGGTTTGGATAAGGATGATGTCTATCGTGATATAGATAACCTTCAGCAGTTTCTTACTCTAATTGGTGCAGATGATGAAACTATTTCTGAAATAAAACAGCTTAAAAATGATGTCCTAATTCAGACTGCTGCGCCAAAAAGAAGAGACGATGATAAACGGCAAGTGAGAACGGAGGACAAGTCAGACAAAAACTCCGATGAGTTCCCTGATGACAATAAGGGAGGGATTGTAGTCGGTAGTATAATCGAATTGATCAGTGATCCTTCTATGCAAGGGGCTGTAGTAGAGTTGGATGGAAACTCGCCAGATGCCCGCTGTAAGGTTTTTATTGATGGCAACCTACAGCAATTCTATCTTTCACAATTGTCAGTAGTTGTTACCAAAGGTGAAAAACGGGTCGTTCCACTTTCGGAACTCCATAGCCTGCTCACTTGCCTGCAGATAAGGCATCCTTCTTTGTCAACGTTGTATTCCCTGAACGCTGCCAGAATTGATTTTGTTCCATACCAGTTTCGACCAGCCCTGAAAATTATCAGATCGGACCAACCACGTTTATTGATTGCTGACGGTGTCGGCGTAGGAAAAACTATTGAGGCCGGTTTGGTTTTACGGGAACTACAGGCCAGAAATGATATCGAATCTGTTCTTATTATTTGTCCAAAGCCATTGGTTGCAGAACGAAAATGGGAACTGGAAATGAAACGGTTTGACGAACGTTTCACTCAGCTTGACGGAAATGGTCTCAGACATTGTATTGAAGAGACTGACCTTGACGGAGAATGGCCTGATCAGCATAAGAAAACTATTATTCCCTTTTCATTATTTGATGAAAATTTGTTGCATGGATATAGTACCAAGCGGAAAAACCAATTGGGGCTTTTTCAACTCGACCCTCCACCAAGATTTGACTTGGTAATCGTTGATGAGGCGCATCATATCAGAAACTCAACGACTTTTGCCCACCAAGGAGTCCGCTTTTTATGTGAAAATGCAGAAGCAGTTCTATTCTTGACAGCTACTCCTGTTCAGATGGGGAGTCATGATCTTTATACACTTCTTAGATTACTCAGACCGGATCTGGTTATTGATGAAGAAGCGTTTGAGCATATGGCAGAACCAAATCCTTATATCAATCAGGCTCTGTCTGCCGCCAGATCTGGTGGCGATGATTGGGGCCAATTGGCTCTGGAATCCTTGGAGCTTGCAGCAGGTACGCCATGGGGTAATTCTATGCTCCGCCACAATCCAGTCTTTAAAGAAACGCAGAAGAAACTGGCTCAAGGCGGAGTGGATAGAGAAAACAGAGTCCTGGCAATACGTGACATTGAAAATTTTCATAGCTTTTCAAGAATAATAAACAGAACCAGGCGGCGTGATATTGGCAATTTCTGTTTGCGTAGACCGTATACCATAGAGGTTCCTTTTACGGAGGAACAAAAGGAGTTGCACGATCAGTTACTTAGGTTTGAAGCAACAGCTCTCTCTCTTTTACATGGAAGTCAAAATGTGAATTTTATGATGTCAACTATTCGGAGGCAGGCTGCCAGTTGTATTTTTGGCTTGGCCCCCTTTATTGACCATATCCTAAATAGGCGTCTAACGGAATTGGAGTGGCAGGAAACTACAGATGAGGAGCTGGCAGAGGTTAATAATAGTCAGCCCCTGAACGATTTTGCACAAACTATTTTCGATAAAGCTACAAGCCTCCCTCCTGATGACCCCAAATTTGATGAATTCCTGATCATTATTCTCGAGAAGCAAGATCAAGAGAATAACAAAGTTATGGTTTTTAGTAGTTTCAGGCACACTCTTTCTTATCTTGAGAAAAAATTATTGGCTCAGAGTGTTCGAGTAGGATTAGTTCATGGAGATATTAAAGACGAAGAACGGTTATTGTTAAGACGACGTTTTGAAAGATCACGGGATGCTGCAGACGCGATTGATGTTATGCTTTTCTCTGAAGTAGGATGTGAGGGGCTTGATTATCAATTTTGTGATTTGATGATCAATTACGATCTCCCCTGGAATCCTATGCGGATAGAACAGAGGATAGGGCGTATTGACCGTCGCGGCCAAAAGAGCGAGGCTGTGGCAATTTATAACCTGATCACCCCTGATACAGTAGATGCTGATATTTACAACAGGTGCCTGCTGAGAATCGGTGTTTTTGAAGAAAGTATTGGAGATTGTGAAGAAATTCTGGGTGATATTCATCGAGAAATTCGCGGTATTGCAGATAATCTCGAGTTGTCGGAGTCCGAACGTCGGGAAAAATTAGAACAACTGGCAGATAACGAGATTCATAAAATTCACGAACAGCAGGCACTTGAAGATAGCGAGAAAGAATTGTTTGGTATTCGTTTGCCAAAAATCGCTGTGGACACGGAAATCAGCGAATCTGAGAGTCACTGGTTGACTTCAGGGGCTATTCAGCGGTTTGTGTCGGAGTATTTGGAAAAACGAATCGGTAAAGGTGAGTATATTCTCGGTGAAAAGGAACTTAAAACACTGCGGCTTTCACAGGGTTCCCGAAATCAATTACTTGCTGATTTTAGAAAATTAGTGGTTCAAAGAACGCCTATGAATCGTGAATGGGATAAGTGGCTTAAGGGATCTGAACCGCACTGTGCCATAACCTTTGAATCATCTTGTGCCGCAGACCATAGAGAAGCTCATTTCATCATGCCTTTGCATCCACTTGTTCTCCAGGCAGCTCGTTTTCTTGAAAGTGCGGAACCTGTATATACTACCCTGCGAATTACTGGATCGGAAGTTAGTCCAGGTGACTATCTGTTTGCCATCTATGCTTGGGAGTACAAAGGAGTGCGGCAAGAACTCAGGCTCATTCCAGTCTGTGAGGATACCAACATAAGAGAAAACTTTTTTGACTATATTGAATCCGGGGCGGAAATGCTTCCCGATATGGTCCTAGATGAAGAAAAGGCTTTTGAGGAATTAGACAGAACACATCACAGATTATGGAGCAAGGAAAGAGAAGAGCATCATCGGAAAGCACAAGAAATTTCTTCATTTAAGCGAGTTAGCTTAAAAACCAGTCATCGAGGCCGACAAAGTGTTGTGTCTGAACAGTTGTCGAATGCAACAAATGAAAAAATTAGACGAATGAAACAGGCCCAGCTCAACAACAACCAAGCAGACTTTGAGAGAAGGATGTCTGAGTTAGACATTGCAGAAAAAGGTTCTGATATACATGCTCGAGCGGTTGTTTTTGGTGTTTTGCGGATGGAGGGGTAAATTTTGCAAGAGAACATTATTCGGGAAATCAGAGATGATTATAGCCCTGAAAAGAATACCGAGCGAATTCTACGCGGATATTCAGAGGCTATTAATAAACTTGCTCATGATCTCTACGCGAAAGAGACCCATTTTATTTTTGAGCTCATCCAAAATGCCGAAGATAACACCTATGAAAAAGAAATTCCTACGCTACGTTTTGTTTTAACAAAAAAAGATCCCATAAAATATAGTCAAGGAAAGGCTGCATTGATAGTTGAAAACAATGAAGTTGGTTTTCAAAAAGAAAATGTTGCAGCAATATGCGATGTAGGTCAATCCACAAAAACTAAGAAACAAGGATATATTGGTGAAAAAGGAATTGGTTTCAAATCGGTTTTTCGGGTGACCAGTTGTCCCCATATTTTTTCCAACGGATTTCAGTTTTCGTTGCCTGAAAAAGACGAATTCTCTGGACTTGGGTACATCGTTCCCAGATGGTTGCAATCTATTCCTAGGGGTTTAAACAAGCAAATTACTTCTATCTATCTGCCGCTCGACAGATCAGATTTTCCAGATGATAAAGTCTCGTTGGCCCTTAAAGATATAGCTCCTGAAACGATTATTTTTTTAAAAAGATTAAAAACGATTGAACTGGTTGTAGATCTAGGAAAAAAGTATGAGATGATCATCGAAAAAGATGATTCAGAATTTCCTCTTGTAAAACTAACCTACCTGAAAAAGGACGATAAAAATGAAGAAATTTTAGAGCATCTCTTCTGGGTAACCTCTAAAGAATATAAGAAACCTGCAGATGTTAACCACGAAGAACGAGAAGAAATCAACACCCGTGAAGTTTCCATCGCAATTCCTTTAGTCAATAAACAGCAGGGCAAGCTGTTTGCCTATTTGCCTGTTTGGGAAAATACAGGATTACCTTTTTTGATTAATGCAGATTTTCTCCTGACCAGTTCTCGTGAGGGAGTGAAGGAGAATGAGCCTTGGAACGGTTGGCTACGTGATTGCATTGCCGATGTTTATGTCGAGTCATTGGTTTCCTGCTTGTCATCAAATATTCTCCCCTATGATAAAAAGATTAAGGCCTACGCATCAATCCCACGAAGCACAAATCGTCCCTTCCTTGAGCCGGTTATCCCGGAGATACTTGAAAAACTAAAACAAACGGCATGTGTGTATATCGTACACCATGATTGCCTGGCTATACCGAAAACAAGCAGTATTGCCCGTAAAGACTTTTGGGATTTATTCGGAGATGATTTGCCAAATGCTTTAAGGAAAACGGTACAACTTGTGAAGCCGGAACTTAGACCGTATGACAAAAAATTAAGAACTATTGGAGTATCTTCACTGAGTAATGAAGAGCTTATAGAATGTCTTGAAGATGAGCATTGGCTTGGTAGCAAATCAAATGAATGGTTTTTACAACTTTACTCATATCTTAAAAAAAATAAAATTGAAGGCCAGGCTCTCCTCTCAAAAAAAATTGTGAAAATATGGTCAGATGCATATCAAACCAGCATGTTGTCATGCAATGACGACCAACCAATTTACTTTGAGCGTGATGATGAAGCTCGAACAGTAATAAAAGATGTTCCTGGCTGGCTTGAGAAAAAAATTCCTGTTGCTTTCCTGGAGAGAAGTTTTTTGGAAACTATTGCCCGGATGCAAGACAGTAACAAAGTTATGGCTTGGATGATGGAGCATTTGAATGTACATCCCTTTTCAAAAACAAATTTTTGTATTGGTATTCAAAATGTTCTTCTGGACAAGTATGAAGATATGAATCCCGAACAAATAGCATCGGCGACCTCCTTTCTCGTAGCTCATGCAGATGAAGAGTTTAAGGATTGGGATAAAATTCCTGTGGTGCTGGACAATGGAGAGAAATATATTTTATCTGATTTATATAGACAGAATGTAGTGGTTCCTGAAAATTATGATCTTCAAACAGGGTGGCAGCATATATGGGTAACAGAGGATGATAGAAAGCATTTTGTTGTTTTGTCAAATTATTATGAAGCTGTAACTGTTGATCATTTAATGTCGCATGCCAAGTTTTATTCAATAAAATACATTATAAAAAAATTTCCAGACCCATTCCATTACCAAAATCATGAATATTATAATGAGTATGATGATTATAAGGCTCCGGAATGGACGATAAATATTCGTGGGCAAATTGAATCTGTGAAGAGAGATGCATTGTTTGATTGGGCAAAGCACAACACTGTATCGAGCTTTGGTTATATTCATAGATCAAGACCTGATGGAAGGTATAATTTTTCTATTAAGGAGCAAAGAAAATCTGAATTCGAGAAATGCCTACTGAGCCTGGTCTGGTTGCCAACCCAAAAGGGCTTTATGCGTCCACCACAAGTTTTTCTTCCCAGGAAGGAAATAAAAGAAATTTTTGGTGACACTGTCCCTTATTTACAGGGAACCATTTCAGAGCAGACGATAGAATTATTAGGAATAAAATCAGTTATATCAACCAGTGAATTGGTGGAGACATTAAAAGATTATTCAAATGAAGTACATGTAAATCAGGAAATGCTGTCTCGTATTTATTCCGCCTTAGACGGAAGAACTCGATTTAGTGATCCAGAAGAGATAGCAAGCCAGTTTAAACAACATAAGATAATTTTTGTCCTAAAGGAAACGGGCGAAGGTGATTGGTTTACTTTGGAGCAAGTAATATGGGAAGATGCTGGAAAAATTCTTGGTGATGATTTCGTTTACCTTGAAAAGCATTATCCAAGGTTAAAAGATTTTTTTGTTACCACTTTGGGAGTTAAAGAAAAAGCAGATCCGGAATCATTCGCACAAAGGTGGTTGCTACTTCAACAGAATACAGCAAATTCTTCTCAAAAATTACGCGACCTGTTGGATTCTATTTATCGCGTTCTTCTACCAATAGCAAAAAAGAAAACTGACGAACGACCAGAATGGTGGAGTCATTTTATCGAGAAGGCATTGGTATTTACTCAAAATGGATCTTTTGTTGAACCTGTGGAAGTGATTGTACCTGATGACGGCGAACTGAAAAAAATATTCAGTGGAACAAGTGTCGAATTTGTGTGGCGGCCTGAGAAGGATTCATTTAGCCAGTGGGCACCGTTTTATGAAGCATTCGGTATCTCAAGGATCTCTGAGTCAGTTACAAGAGAATTGGCAGAAGAGGCAGATTGTGAGATCAGCAAGTCCAATGAATTTATAACGCCCTCGATGATACAGATGTTATCAGCTTGGCTGCGGGAGAAAGAAAATAACCACTATAGAAGATTGGTAGATGATGGCTTTTTCGAAACACTTCGGGAACTCCAGGAAGCCCAAACAGAAGAAAAAATAGAAGTTATTTTTACTCTGGAAGCCAGTGGTATTTATAAAGAGGTGGAAAAAAATTACCCCGTATTCTGGGATCGTAGTGAAAATTTGATGATCATTAACAGGTCAACGAATTTAGCAGATATAAAACGGAAAATTTCTTCAGTGATAGCCAAAGGGGCAATGAGCAACCGTGCCTATAAAGATCTAGCCCATTGGGTGGAACTTATTTTGGAGGCAAAGGATACTGATAGGACCCAGGATGAAGGGTGGCCCATTCCAAAAGAAATCAGCAAATTATTTGTAAAGAGTGCCGCAGATATTAAAGGTAAAAAATCGGAAACAAAAAATAAACATGACAAACAAGCTGTAGACATCTCGGGGTCCCCAAAAGAAGAGAAAGTTTCCTCCAAGGCTGATGAAACTTCAGGCTTAGAAGGACATCCTTCCATTAATCAACTTGATAACGATATGCTGACAAAAAGGGGGATAGTGAAAGGAACAGTAGATAACCCTGAGAAAAACGAAGAGAACTCGTCCTGTACCTCTTCTTCAAACGTTCAAGATGAGATTGCTGAAAATGCTGAAAGCAATAATCAAGAAATTGATTTTGCTGGAGATACCGTACCAGCTGAAAACATAATAGAAAAAATTGAGCAGGCTTTTTGTAGAGATGGTGAGACTTCCTTGTCTGAGGAATTTGAAGATGATGATGATTATTATAAATCAGGAGATGTTAAAAACCCTGATCATCGGAGGGAAAAAACAAGAGGGCACCATAAAAATAGAATTGCAGATGAGCCGACTCCTGATAAACGGAGACAGGATACTATTCGCAGGATGCTGGAACCTGCAGATCCCGGAACAAGAACTTATCTCGCTGACTTGTACTCAGGAAAATGTCAGATATGTGGAAAAACATTTCCACAACGAAACGGAAAACCATTTTTTATTGTAAGCCATATTGTCGATAGAAAACATGCCCGTTTGCTTGACAATTCAGCAAATGCATTATGCCTGTGCCCTCTCCATTTTTCCCAATGGCGACATGGTGCCGTGGAGGCGGACAATATACTTGAACAAATATTCACAAAGAAGACAAAAGCAGAGGGAGGAGGGGGGAACCTTTCCTTGCAAATCACTCTTTGCGGTAAGAAATGTGAAATTTCCTATAAAGAAAAACATCTTCTGGATCTTCAATCTCTCTTGAATGAGCTTGAAAACATGAATGAATAACAGTGTTATTGATCTGTGAGCAACTTATGCAAAAAAAGAAAGAAAAAATTGTTCTTGCTCCGACTGACCTCAGTAATTTTTTGAGCTGTAACCACAGCTCACGACGTGATTTGGATGCGGCCAGAGGAAGTGTTGAACGTCCGGTTCGTTACGGACCTGTTCTTGATGCCCTAAAAGAACGAGGGAGAAATCACGAACAATCTTATTTGGAGTATCTTCGTGGTTCTGGATTGCTCGTTGTAGATGCCAATGATTATGAGCCTACTACTGAAACATCTCTCGTGGGCAGAAATGGAAAGACACTATCTGCAATGCAGAGTGGCGCAGATATTATTTATCAACCTGACCTGGCTGATGATACCTGGTCTGGACGAGCTGATTTCCTACGAAAGATCGATAAACCAAGTGACCTTGGTGATTGGTCTTACGAAGTAATTGACACAAAACTGGCTCATGAAACAAAAGCAGGTACTATTCTCCAGCTCTGTGTGTATTCATATCTGCTCGAAAAGATTCAGGGGGGGCGGCCGGAAATGATGCATGTTGTAACGCCGGGCACTGATTACGAACCTGATACATACCGGACAGAAGATTATGCTGCCTATTTCCGATTATTAACAGGTATGATTGGTCACTTTATAAATGACCCGGGAAATACCTACCCGGAACCTGTAACCCATTGTGATTTATGTGCCTGGTGGAGCGAATGTGAAGAACGCCGGCGCAAAGATGATCATCTTGGCTATGTTGCGGGGATAACCAAGGGGCAGATCAAAAGCCTTCGACAACAGGGGATAGAAAATCTCAAAGGTCTGGCCAAAGCAAATGAAATCCAAAAACCCGAAAAAGGGTCTCTTGAAGCCCTGTTAAGAACCAGAGAACAGGCAAGGGTTCAGCTGAGAGGTCGTGAAACCAATGAACCGTATTATGAGTTGAAAGAACCCGTTAACGAAAAACACGGTTTGGCCTTACTCCCTGAGCCAACACCAGATGATATATTTCTGGATTTCGAGGGTAACCATTTTGCAGAACATGGTGTACAGGAGTATCTGATTGGTTATATCACCTTTACAGAGGAACAACCTGAATATACCGCTATCTGGGCACGCACGCTTGAGGAAGAAAAGCAGGCATTTGAGTCATTCATGGATGTGGCAATAGACACTCGCAGGAAAAATCCATCTGCCCATATCTATCATTTTGCTCCTTATGAACCCGCTGCTCTCAAAAGGTTAATGGGCAGATTCGCTACACGGGAGGTTGAACTTGATGAGCTCCTTCGAGGTGGCGCTTTTGTAGACCTCTATACTGTGGTTAAACGATCACTGATTGCGGGGGTAGAGCGATATTCTATTAAGGAACTCGAACCATTTTTTGGCTATTCCAGGCAGCAGGACTTGCATGAGGCTTCCATGAGTCGTCGCCTTGTTGAGTATGCTGTGGAAGCTGGGCAGCTTGATGCTGATTTAGACGAGCAATGCCGGATCGTTGAGGAGTACAACAGGGAAGACTGTGAATCTGCGCAGCACCTGCGTGATTGGCTTGAACAACTCCGTATTGATTGTGTCGCCGATGGTAACGACCTGCCTCGGCCTGTACTCCAAGAAGGTGACGCCGGAGAAACAATAAATGATTTAGACCGGGAATTGCAACGCTTACGGGATGGATTACTTGTAGGAATACCGGTTGACGCAGAGGAACGTTCAGCTGAAGAAGATGCACGTTTTATCCTGGCACATATGATGGAGTTTCATAGACGGGAGGAAAAAGCTGCCTGGTGGGAGTATTTCCGTCTTCTTGAGTTGGAAGAGACTGAGTATGTTGCTGAGCGCAGGGCTATTGCTTGTCTTCACTTCGCTGAAGAGGTGGAAGCTGGGCGCGCCCCAATACATCGTTATCAATATGATTCAGATCAGGAGCTTGATATTCGTCGAGGAGATGAAGCCCTAGATTCCGATGGCAATAAATTTGGCAAGATTGTGGAGGTAAATTATCCTGACGGCACCGTTGATGTTAAAAAACGTATGGATACTGCAACGGTACATCGAGACGCATTACTCCTCAATAATCAAATTTCTTCAAAGGTACTACGGGAATCTCTTATGCGTCTCGGTGATAGTGTTTTGGAGATGGGCTTTACTGACCAGGAACCATACAAAGCTGCTTTTGAATTGCTTTTAAGGCGCCCTTCTCTGCTGGTCGGAGAAAATAATTCCTTGCAAAGAGACGAGGAAGAAACAGTTGATGCAGCTTGTCGACTTGTTGCTGAACTTGATGGCCACATTCTTGCTGTTCAAGGTCCTCCCGGTACAGGTAAGACTTATACAGGGGGAAAGATAATCTGTGCATTGAAACAAAAAGGATTGAAGGTCGGAGTAACCGCTGTCAGCCACAAAGTTATTGTCAACCTATTGGAAAGTGCAAAAAAAGAGGCCGATAAAATTGGACTGGATCTTTCTGCAGTACACAAACAGGCAGGAACATACGACGGTGAATCGGGCATTGTAAGAAGTAGCAGCTATCCCTCCATTCAAGGTGGCCTTGAAAACGGTAAGATTGATGTGGTGGGGGCCACTGCCTGGTGTTGGAGCCGTGCTGATTTCGAACAGACCGTCGATGTACTCATTGTTGATGAAGCGGGTCAGATGGCTTTGAGTAATGTTCTTGCGGTCGCTCCGGCGGCACGCAGTTTAGTTTTGCTGGGTGATCCACAACAACTTGAGCAGCCGATACAGGCAAGTCACCCTGAGGGTAGTGAGGTCTCAGCATTATATCATTTGCTTGATGGTGCGGAAACAATACCTCCAAACAAAGGCCTTTTTCTTGGAGAGACCTACCGACTACACCCTGCAATTGCCCAGTTTACCTCTGAGGTTTACTATCAGGGGCGTTTGGAATCTCGACCAGGACTTGACCTTCAGTCAATACAACATCCAAAGGATATGTACAGCGGCTCAGGGCTGAGATACGTGCCCGTGTATCACGAAGGCAATCAGGCCCGTTCCGATGAAGAAGTTGAAGTAATCAGCACTATAATCAATGAACTGCTAAATGGTGGCAAGTGGCAAGATAAAGAACAGAAGCTGCACCGATTGAAAGAGGACGACATTCGCATCATAGCACCCTACAATGCACAGGTCTCAGCGTTGACCGGAGCAATTCCCCAAATGAAGGATCATATCGGTACGGTAGATCGATTTCAAGGGCAGGAAGCACCTGTCGTAATATATTCCATGACATCCTCCAGTGCTGAAGATGCTCCACGTGGTATGAGTTTTCTCTATGATCCGCACAGATTTAATGTTGCAACATCTCGAGCCTCAGCACTCTGTATTCTTATAGGCTCCCCCGCTCTGTTTGAGCCGGAATGTCGAACGCCTCAGCAAATGAAGCTAGCAAATGGGTTTTGTCGGTTTAGAGAGTTAGCGCAACAGATCGATTATTAATCTTTCTTAAGTTCTCCTGTATATCAATCTTTTACTATGGATAATTCTTCCTGATGATTTAAAACCGAGTTTACCCTCAATTAAAGAGATCGAGAAAGAACTGGAACAAAAAAGCACAGGTGAACACCATAAAAGATAAACGAAAACAGAAATTGACAAGGCTTGGGGCTGATAGTCTGGCGGATGCTTTGTTAGAACTTGCCATACAGTCAAATGCCGCCGATGACATGGTTGACCGCCTAATTGCTACGCCTCAGGAAAATACTGTCAGGTTTAGGGAAAAACTCTCAATTTTGAAGCATTCGCAATATGTTGTTGATTGGAGAGAATCTCTTTCTTTTTCACGAGAATTGGAAGCATTGCTGCAGGATCTTAAGGCTGGTGTTAGTGATCCTCTGACTGGAGTTGAACTTGTTTCTGCCTTTTATGAGACAGACAGAAGAGTCTTTGACAATTGCAATGATTCCAATGGTCATGTTAGTGGGGTGTATCAGTTTGACGCAAAATCGCTATTTGCAGAATATGCTTCGCTCTGTGAGGATAAAGAGAAAGTTGCTGATATCATACTTGTACTTCAGCAGAACGATGAGTATGGCGTGCGAGATGTTCTGATTGATTGTGCTGCGGATTGTTTGCCTGAAGCAACTATCAGATCAATGGTTACAAAGCTTCAGCAGTTGGTTGACAATGAAAAAGATGAATACAAGAATCGACATAATTTTCGTCTTATAGAATCTCTGGCACGGCAGATAAAAGATGCTGAACTGTTCGCAAAAACTCGGATTGCCTCCTGGGGCGAACTGACACCTGCCGCCCATATCGATATTGCCCGTGTCTATCTTGAGAGTGGTGATGTCCATACTGCCCATTCATGGCTTAAAAAAATACCTAATGATGATACCTCTCAAGAATACGAGCGCGAGAAGTTATTACTCCAAATTTACAAGCAACTGGGAGACGATCAGGAACTAGGTTCACTCCTTTATAAACAGCTCAAAGCTTACCGCTCCACAGAAAAACTACAGGATCTTTTAAATGTTATTGGTGAAGATAAACGGGATGATGTTATTTTAACTGAAACTGCTGAGATCCTAGCCGACAGCGGTTTTAAAAGTAGCAATGCCGAATTTTTAACTTCCATCGGCAAAATTTATGAGGCGGAAACCTATCTTCTTGACCGGGCTGGTCAGATAAATGGCGATTTGTATTCAGGGTTACTTCCGTTGGCCAAAATCATGGAAACAGAAGAACGTAGCCTTGCAGCATCTATTATTTATCGCAGTTTACTGTCCTCAATCCTTGACCGTGGTTACACCAAGGCCTATTCATATGGAGCCCAGTATCTTAAAAAACTGGACACCATGGCTGCTTCAATAACTGATTGGGGTAATTTCGAAATTCATGACGTATATAAGGGCAGAATCTACGAGGCGCACAAACGGAAACGAAGTTTCTGGCCAAAATATGAGGGGAAATCATGAGTGAACGAATGTGTTTGCTGAAAGTTAGATTGCTTGATATCGAACCCGAAATCCGTAGAATATTTGTCGTACCGGCAAGCATAACACTGGACAGGATCCACGATGTTATCCAGATCGTGATGGGCTGCAAAACGAAATTGCCTGTCTCGATGGTGCAAGAGCGTGCCCTCCTGAAGATGTTGGCGGTATTCCTAGCTATTTTGACTTTTACTGTGTTTCTGCTGATCCCGGCATGAAGGCCATGGAAGATTGATTGAATGGTTCGGCGGACATTATGACAGCGAATAATTTTATGCTGATTTTTTGGGATCATAAAGGAGAATGAGTTGAATATGGAAAACCAGAAAACAGATTTAATTATATATAACACAGCTGACGGTAAGACTTCCGTGGGTTTATATGCTAGGCATGGCATGGTGTGGATGAATCAGAGTCAGTTGGCTGAACTTTTTGACACCTCAGTGCCCAACATCAGTATTCACATATCTAACATACTGAAAGAAAAAGAACTAAGCGAAAACTCAGTTGTTAAGGATTACTTAACAACTGCCGCTGATGGCAAAGAATATAATGTTACTTTTTATTCTCTGAGCATGATTTTGGCCATTGGCTTTCGGGTTCGGAGCAAAAGAGGTACCCAGTTCAGGATCTGGGCAAATCAAAACCTTCAGGAATATATAATCAAGGGTTTTGTCATGGATGATGAGCGGTTGAAAAATCCTGATGGTAGGCCAGATTATTTTGATGAGTTCCTAGAACGAATTCGGGAAATAAGGGCCTCGGAAAAAAGGTTCTATCAAAAGATTCGTGATCTACTCGCCTTAAGCAGTGATTACGATAAAACTGATAAGCCGACTCAGATGTTTTTTGCTGAAACCCAAAACAAATTGCTCTTTGCCGCAACCGGACAGACTGCCGCTGAAATAATAGTAAGCAGGGCTGATGCCAATAAACCCAATATGGCACTTTCATCATGGAAGGGTCATGTGGTTCGAAAGCAGGATATTTTTATTGCCAAAAATTATCTCAACCACGATGAAATTGATACCCTGAACCGTTTAGTTGTTATCTTTCTGGAAACTGCTGAATTAAGGGTTAAAAACAGAACGGACATATCATTGGATTTCTGGCGTGATAATGTTGATAAAATTCTGGAGTTCAATGAAAAGCCATTACTGAAAGGTAAGGGCAAAATCAGTAAAGCTGTGATGGAGCAAAAAGTAAGGGAAACATATCAACTGTTTGACAAAAAGCGTAAAGAGCACGAGGCAAAACAGGCTGATCTTGATGACTTAGCAGAGTTGACACAGTTGGAGCAACAGGTAAAGAAGGGTCATTGAGTCCGTGGAGGGGAATTATGAGTGAACGGATGTATTTACTAAAAGTTAAATTACTTGATATCGAACCCGAAATCTGGAGAAGATTTGTTGTGCCTGCGAGTATAACACTGGACAGGCTACATGATGTTATCCAGGTCGTGATGGGATGGACTGACAGTCACCTCCACGAATTCACTATTGGTAAGAGACGTTACACTGAATATCCGCAGGAAAGAGAAGATGGGTTGGGGTGCGGTAAATATCGTTTTGGAGATCTGGTTAAGCAAAAAAATAGAAAAATTTTATATCTCTACTATTTTGGTGACAGCTGGATGCATGAGTTGGTCCTTGAAGAAAGTCATTATTTAAATCCTGGGCTGGAAAACGAAATTGCCTGTCTCGATGGTGCAAGAGCATGTCCGCCTGAAGATGTTGGTGGTATTCCCGGCTATTTTGACTTTTGCAGTGTTTTGGCTGATCCTGGAAGCGAAGACTATGAAAGATTGATGGAATGGTCTGGCGGACATTATGACAGCGAAGAATTTGATACAGACATGGTGAATTGGGAACTGATGAAATATCTGCGCTGGTCACGGGACAGGTATAAAGATTGGGGGTGGAATCAATAGCTGAAGGTACCGCTAAACTGAGTTCTCCTTTATATGCAGGTTAGTCGGTTAGAGATGCGACTTCTTCTTCAATCTCACTGGTCAGACGTTCAAGTATAAAAGAGTTCATACTATACGGCGTATGATCAGCAATGTACTTGAGCTTCAGATACAACGGCTCTGGAATTCGTAGAGGCAAATTCTTTTTCACATCTTCTCTGATATGCGGTTCCTCCCAAGGGTACACAATATCTTGCGTTGAACTGCGGTTACCGGCACCAGATGCAAATTCATCAAGATCAGCATCTGTTTTTCGTTTTGGTGTTGAGCGTAGCGCACTTTTCTTTTTAGTTGCCACCATAAACCTCTTTAAAAAGTTGTGTCATTTCCTGGATTGCTTTTTTGTCCTGTTTCATTTCCACTACAGATAACCCATCCCTGGCAGCCTTACGATATGATATACGATCCCGAAGAACGGAATCCATAAGCGTAAGATTCTGAAAATCTTCCTGCTCAAAAAACGCTCGTGTTTCAGTTTCTTCCTGTATCGCTGGATTAGTGGAGGCTCTGTTCAGCACTATAAAAGCCTGCAGATTGTCATTTAATCCTTGAGCCATATCCACCAGGTCATTCATTTGTTGCAGAGTCCAGATGTCAAATTGGAAAGGCTGGATGGGGATATACGCAAAATCGGAGACACCAAGGGCGTAACGAAGTTCAGCAGAATCCCGACCCCCAGCGTCAATCACAATTTCATCGTATCGATCTGCCAGGTCACGCACTTGGGAAACTAAACCTTTACCAAATTTCTGCACACAAGCAATGCGTGGTTCTGTGTCCGTCTCTTCTCTTACCGTGGCCCAGAAAGATGCCGTCCCTTGTCGGTCAGTATCCAGCAACATTACATCCTTACCCTGCAGAGCAAGCATAGCGGCCATATTAGTTGCCAATGTGGTTTTCCCAGTGCCGCCTTTTTCACCACCGAATAGTACGATTGCCATTGTTTATACCATATGGAGTCATATTAAATGTTACTATGCTAAATGATATGATATCATATCTAAGTAACGTTGCAAGAACAAAGCAATAAAAAAGCCGTCCCCAGAAGGAGACGGCTATGGTTAGCGAGTTATGTCTTAAACATTCACGGCATTGTTTTCAAAAGATGTCTGCTTTAATTCAGCCATTTTCTCAGTTAAATACCAGAGAGCCTGGTTGAGTTTTACATTTCGCTCCAAGGCTTTTACCGGGCGTGTTGTTGTACGTCTGAGACGTCCATTGCTACCTCTGGTTCTGCCCTTGAGACCACCACGCATGATATTTTCCTGAATCACGTTGAAGGTTGTCCACAGATCATTGCCCTTGTCATCATAACGACGTTCGGACAATAACTGATCTGGCAGAACAGGTGCATTATCCAGATCATCATACACAAGATTATGGGCAGACATTGCGAAGATATTACGTTCATCGGGTGTCATCTCGATAACTTTCATATCATCCACCTGATCTGCAATCGTTCCTGCAGAGGATGCAATTTCACCAGCAGAATGAATAAAATCATCCGGGTTAAAACCGATATGCTTATGGCTGAAATTGGCAAATTCAGAGGCGACCATTAGGCCGTTTCCGCAAATCTGCCGCCAGACAGAAGCAATCAGTTTAAATGCGCATCCGCAGTCGTGGGAATTATATAACATCAGATCAACCCGTTCACCATCAAAGGCAAGGCCATTTTTGGCAAAACGGATCATATGCCGCTGGTAGCCTTCTCTTTTTGTATTGCGCACACTGCTTTGCTGCGCATGAACGGGAAACCAGCCGCTATCTCGCAGCAAATCGATGGCCGTTAAGGTGGGGACGAAAGAATATCGTTCCGAAACGCCATTGATTGGCTGTAAAGATCCTGCCGCTGGTGCGATATCTACGATTTGATCATTTGTTAAATGAGTAGGTGCGGTCATAGTATTGTCTCCTGAAATAAATAAGGGGGCAAGACCGCACCGTTTCAGGGGCAGACTGCCCTCGATTGGGGAAATGTTTGTTTGTTTCTACTGTTGATTCTGATTTTCAAATATCCAGCGTGTTACAATTTGAATGGCCATGTCACGATCAATTGAGCGAAACCGTCCACCAGCAGGTGTCAGATTGCCAACAAAGAATCGTGCCTTATGACCATTCGTAACATTAGCCAGACAATGGAGTGCATGAGATTGACGATTCAACCCACTGCATTCATTCCGACAAAAGATATCGGATATGCCATCAGTTTCTGTGATCATCAGAGTTTCTCCACAACAATCATGGAGTAATGTCTGCACTGATTTTGCATCAGGCTCAAAGAGCCCTGTATCATTGGAATCACGAACAGTAGAATTACGTTGTTCTGTTTGCATGTCTTGTCTCCTTGAAAAATAAGGGCAAGACTCTCCCTTGCAGGGCAGAATTGCCCCGTAAAAGGGATAATAGGTTAAGGCTTCAAAAGCCCTACATCGGTAAACGCAGTTACATCATCACCAACAACCATATGATCAAGAATCTTCACCTCAACAACATCCAGAATATCTTTCAGCGTATTGGTCAGAAAGATATCCTCTTTGCTGGGCTGAGAATTTCCTGATGGATGGTTATGAGCAAGGATCACCGCAGAGGCATTAAGCAATAGCGCCTCTTTGACAATCTCCCTGGGATGAACTGCTGTGTGATGGATGGAACCTCTAAACATCTCCTGAAATGACAAAATCCTATGCTGGGTATCAAGGAACAAACAGGCAAAAACTTCCTGCTGCCTGCCTTGTAATTTATAACCAATCACAGTTTTAGCCAGATCGGCAGAGATAATATGAGATCCGCGTCGTAGCTGATACCCACTGAGTTTGTTAGCAGCAGTCAGTACCATTTCTTTGGGTGCAGGATGATATTTGCCATCCTGATCTTTCATGAATAACATTGGGTTCTCCTGAAAAAAACCGGAGGAACCAATGCCCTGGCCTGGGAGAGGTTCCCCGGTCGGGTGAGTTGGTGCTAATCGGTGTTTTAGAACGGGATGTCATTTTCAGGCAGTGGTGCATCTCTTCCGTCATCCGGCACAGATTCACTGTTTTCCTGCCTGCCACCAAGCATCTCCAGATCTCTTGCGATGATCTCGGTGCTGTAGCGGATATTGCCATCTTGGTCTTCCCATTTACGAGTGCGAAGTTTTCCCTCAATAAAGACTTTGGAACCTTTACTCAGATGTTCATTGCACACTTCGGCAAGTCCCTTCCAAACAACGACACGATGCCATTCCGTGTGTTCCTGTTTGTTTCCATCAAAATCTTTCCAGCGTTCAGTGCTTGCCACCGAAAATGTTGCCACCGGAGTTTGATTCTGGGTATAGCGGAGTTCAGGGTCATTGCCTAAATTGCCGATTATCATTGCTTTGTTCATTTGTGTTTCTCCTTGGATTAATTGTTGGTTATGCTGCTTTTGCTTTTCGTATTTCCAGAAAGGAAAAGGTATTTGTCTTCTGGTATTCCTCAATGGCAACGCCACTTTCAGTAAGGAAGTTTTCCAGCCGATCAGTATCCAGGTACTTTCTGCTTCTTGTTGCTTTTTTGAGCAGACAACCTCCGGTTTTAATCGGTCCTTTTTGTTCGACCACGGCAAGGAGATTTCGTTTCAGAAGTTTAATCTCTCCTTTAACTACCTTCTCTTTGGCCTGCTGTTCCTGCAATGCTTCAACAACGTTTTCCAGCTGAGGAACTTCTTCTCCCTCAAAACGTGGACAGGTTGTTATATGATTACAGAATCCGCAAAGGGGGCCGGTTTCCGTATCAGGATATACTTCTTCTCCGTTTAGCATATGCTGGTATTCAGACCAGATGGCTCCAGCCCGATCCAGTAAACCGTTAAAAATCGTCTCTTCCGGTTTATATCCATTGAAAAAGCCAACATTGCCGTCTGCAAGATCAAGTGCCATTACGGCACCTTTGATAGTATAATCAGGATACTTGCTGGCAAGGGCTCCCATCTGGATATAAAGTTGCGATTCCCACGAGCCATACGGCCCATCGGGGATCTTACTTGTACTTTTAATCTCCAGAACAGATTTGATCTTTTGGGGTTTGGACGTGAAAACAAAATCGATATGCGCCTTGAGAGGAACATCTCCCTCAACAGCAATTTCCACCTGTCGGTCATAGTTGTTGAAACCGGCGGCAGAGAATGCCATGGCGACGATATCTTCTGTCATATGTCCCCGCTGAAAACGCAGGAGTGTTGCTAAGTCGTGTTCACCTGGATGGATACGTTCAAGAATAGTTTTTCTCGGGCAATATCCAATATCGGATGCACCAAGATAATTCCTGCGATCACCAAGTGTTTCTTCGGTGTGTTGCCTGGCAAGTTTTCGTAAACTTGTGAGCAGTGTGTTGTGGATATCCATGTGTTTGGTCCTCTTTGTTTGAGACGAGAGGGCACACGGATCCCTGGGAGGGATACGATTGTACTCCCTCATCAGGTTTAGTTAGGTGGGTGAGATTATTGGACGCTGAGTTCCTTGAACCAGTTTTTGCCCGATTTATCCCATCTGAATCCTGCTGATTTCAGCAGTTCCCGTTTGTCGTAGGCATTACCAGTGGCAACAACGATTCCGTTGCGTTGCTGATATTTGATGCCTGCGATTTTGGGGAGATTGCCGTTGTTTGTTGGTTTCGGTTTTGCGGAGTTAGTAGGTTTGTTCTGCTTTTGGGGTGCTGCTTGCGGTTCTGCACTATTGTTGGCATGAAAAGCAATCTGCAGTAAACCCTTGTAAGCGTCACTACCAATGGAAAGTAGAGATAAACACTTCTGAATGGCATCAGTAATTGCACCTTTCATGGCATCTCCAACATTTCCTCTGACAATCTGCATTTGTCCGGTCTGAGCACCTTTACAAAACCATTCATCCTTCACACGGATAAAGAGTTTCACTTCGGCAACGACCTGTGTCTCGAAAATTTCCTTACTGACAACTTCATACCGCCAGTTTTCCGGCATAAGTATAGAGTTCACGGCATCAAAAACATACTGTGGCTTATACCCATAGCGGATCTGACCAATAATCTGACCGTTCTTGACCATCTTTACTTCCTGAATAGCCGCACGACCAAAATCACGAAGCTGTGCATTAACCATTTCGATCTGTTGAGTGAGAGTTTTCTTCTCTGGCATCGTTGTTCCTCCTGTGTTTTAGGGAGAAAAACGACAATATTCCCCGATGGGAGTATGTGCTTCACTCCCGAGTATGGGGTTTGGTAAATTGAATAACAATCTGTGTAAGTCTATTGTTAATGCCGGGTAGTAATGAAAACGCACAAAAACTCGTTAACAATAATTACCGGACATAAATAAGGGAAAAAATACGGGAACAGGAATTCAAGATAGAATTCTGTTGTGGGGATTGTCACACACTGCTGCAGAAAAGAAGTTCGCTTGTGCGATGAAACTGTTTCTACTGTTTATGGTGTGACCGTGCTGACATACAAGGGTAACCGATAAAAAAATACAAATTGGTTCCCAGCTATTTCCCTGTGGACAGGGATTACTCAAATGAAATGAGTGGAATATTACTTATATAATTATGCGTGACAGTGAGAAAAGCAAGAAAATAATTTAGAGCAAGCTTTTATTATATGTTTAAATATATTTACAGATATTCGTATATGGCTTAACATATACTAATGAGCAAGATTATTCAAAGTCTTAAGTCTGCACGTCAGGAGAAAGGGCTTACCCAGGCCGAACTTGGAAAAAAGCTTGGATTGCCGCAAAGTCATATCTCTAAGATTGAGCAGGAATTAACCAATCCGCAACTATCCACATTAAGAGATATGGCTCGCATACTTGATCTGGAGCTGACCCTGGTGCCACGCTCTATGTTGCCAGCTGTTAGGTCACTTCTTACCGGTGAAGATACAGACGCCCCCAGATGGCAACCTGATGAGGAAGACTGATGTCTGATATTTTAGATGTATGGTTAGCCCAAACCCGCATTGGCCAACTGACACTACTCCCAGGTGATCGCACTTTTTTTGTTTTTGAAGAAGAGTATTTGAATGACTCAAATCGTCCAGTCCTCAGCCAGTCATTTTTTACTGGACCTGGAGAGCTGATTCCAGAAACCAGAACCTACAAAACAAAACTTCCTCCATTTTTTTCAAATCTACTACCCGAAGGTCACCTGCGGACATATCTCGCCAAACGTGGTGGAGTAAAATCTTCTCGTGAATTTAAACTTCTTGAACTATTTGGGGAAGATTTGCCTGGTGCGGTCTCCATAAAATCATCAGATCAACGTAATGTCCCACCAAAACTTCAGGCAAAAGAAACAGAACATTCCTCCCAGGAACAACCATACCGATTTTCTCTTGCCGGAGTACAACTAAAATTTTCTGCCCTTGCAGAAAGTAAAGGTGGCTTAACCGTTCCAACAAGCGGAGTCGGCGGCGATTGGATTGTTAAATTACCCGCCCAAAACTTTGCCCAGGTTCCTGAAAATGAATGGGCTATGCTACATCTGGCGAAAGAGGTAGGTATTTCTGTCCCCGAAACAGATCTTGTTCCCCTTGAGAAGATTGCAGGCTTACCGGAACTTGGCTTTTTATCAGGAAATTTGGCTTTAGCAGTAAAACGATTTGATCGAAAAGAGAACAAACGGATCCATATTGAAGATTTTGCCCAGGTCTACAACGTATTCCCAAATGACAAATACAATAAAGTCAGCTATGACAATATTGCCAATATGATATGGATATTGGCTGGCGAAGCCGGGCTCCTGGAGTTTATTCGACG